>Ga0065704_10000338_pt1 | contig 41267 bp, 43 predicted proteins | sample SwiRhicommuniRL2_FD_59091 | JGI IMG/M metagenome (GOLD analysis project Ga0065704, IMG submission 59091) | Switchgrass rhizosphere bacterial communities from Rose Lake, Michigan, USA - RL2 v2 (version 2) | ecosystem: Host-associated > Plants > Roots > Rhizosphere > Soil | place: East Lansing, MI | reverse complement strand
ATCTTGACTATTACCAAGTCCCGTACTTTGCCACAAGTCCTGTTAGTTAGTAGGAGATGTCGTCTGAAAAATCCGCCCGCGAGGGTGTGTAGCTACTTGCTACTACGACCTAGGAGGAATCCGAACCGAATCGGCTAACAGGCCGTCGCTGCCGGAAAAAAAAGCCGGCTGGAACCTGAGGAACTAAAAACGCCCCGGAAAAATCCAAGGCGCCGTTTAGAAAATCTATTGTTATAAAGTTTCTTGTAACTCCGATTTAGCCGCAAGAAATTTTAAATACGAATTTTGCGAAGCAAAATTAAATATAGATTTCGAGAGGGTAGTGTGTCAAGTGCAAAGAGACCTGGTCGCACATTATCGCTCATTTACAAGTTTATATACGCTTCCAAAAGCAAATAAGATCAGTTAAGAGGGGAATGCGTTTTTGAGCAATCACGCTATTTGCAATATTCCTGAGTTAGCCAATCGGCGGAAGAGAATACTAATAATGCGATAACCAAGAAAGGGTGGAAATTTCCCGAACGAAAGAAGAGATCAAAGTGACTTGTGAAATACAAATCTCTTTCCATTTATAGACTCAGCTGTAACAATCAAATAGTGACTATCTTGTGACATCTGTCCTGCAAATTTTGCAATCACGATCATGTCCCACCCTTGAATCACTTGGGGTCCAACATTGTCACATCGGTTATACCCTGCACCGACTAGAGGAAATTGGGTTTCTATATCATCTTCAGCGTGAAATTTACTAGGGTCAAAACGGAGGAGAAAATCGGTGTGGGTTGAACTCTTAACTTCAAAGACAACTGCAAAGCCTCCCTCATTGGTAAAGCAGCGACCGGAGAGAGGATTTTCAAAGTTATTTTCCATCCTAATGTAGACATCAGAATTAATTGGGGCCCACTGATCTGTTAGATAAAAATCAGGCGTAGGGGGAATGGGAGTATCGGTAAGCGGTAGGGGAGTGATTGTTGGTGTATTGGTAGGCAATAGGGGAGCTATCAAGGTCAAAGTGGGGAGTTCAGGAGAAGGAACTGAGGAGCTGCGGGAATTGTAGGTGTAGATACACCCCTCTGTCCCAAATTATAGAAGTAATAAGCTGAGTAACCGAAAGCTATCAAAAGCCCTAAAAAGCCCAGAGATACCCAAAGTAGTGTCCTATTACCTCTAGGACTACTGACATCATTTGTAGGGGCTTTAGTAGGCGTAGAAACGAGTTCTACAGGCGTTGGAGGTGTTTCTGATACATTATCTTTTGGAAGAGGGTCAAGGACAGGTACTAAGGGCGTTTCAGATGGCTTTACAACTACTTCTGAAACTACTTCAGGTAGTGGTTCTACAGGAGTGGCAGGTTTTTCTTCTTTAGGTGGGAGTGGAAACGTCTCTAATACGTCTATATTACCGTCTATATGGGATTCCATTTGGCTGAGCCGATTTCTGAACCTCCCAAGGGTCATACGAAGTGGGTGGAATTTCTGACTGATGACCGGGATTTTAGATATCAAGGGCTTCTCTTGATCCATGATCCTGTGGTTACTCCTGTTGAGGAGAGGCGTGAGATTTTAAAATCACAGTCAAGTATACCAAATGAGGTAGATAAAGAAGCTGTTGCAATAGGTGTCGGACTAGTATTAGGGGTTTTAGTGGCGGCACTGGTAAATGTAATCCTAAGTGACCCACTTTTGGTTATCGTTTTAGATGACACTGACCAAACCTGGCTTTGTGTGGATTCCTGGTATGCGTAACCCAGCCCCCCTCTCCCGCATGTGGTTTTATGTCAGGATTGTAGCCCCAGCCGTCTGGTTTGTCATTGTGGCGGCTTTTGAATGCGTCGCGGTAGCTGTCGTCACATTCTGGAGTAACGTCCCAGAAAGGATTGACGATATTGCTGTGCTATGGAAGATGGAAGCGGTTAATAGGGGGTGGCCGCTTTCTTGGGACGTACAGCTTTATTGGTTCTTCTACTTCCTGGCATGGATCATGTTTATCATTGGCTGGATTCTGACCTCATACCTCACCGTCTTCCTTGTTCATTGGTTGATATTTTAGGGCAGACAGTCTACAGTGGAGCAAACCCGAAGGAAGTACGAAAATCAAGCCTAAAAAATTACGATTATGTCCAGAAATACTATACCAGTGGATTACTACTTAGACGCGGCGGTTGTTTTTCATTATGCAACAAAGGAGCATTTTAATTTGCTCCTTACGGGGAGCAGCCGCCGCAACACAAGAACTGAAACCGTGCTTCTGCGCCTTTCAAAAAGAAAAAAACTGAAGGCAATTAAGTACGGAAAGAAACTTGTTTATATGGCTCCGCACAAGGCAAAGGGCAAGGATATCGAAGACCTGGCGATTTATCCGAAGATCGTTCACGGACTTTCTTGCACTGAAGGACTGGTTAGGTTTTGGAGAGCAAGAACAGAGGGCGAGATGATTGCCGAAAGGTTTTTTTACGGATGCGGAATAGTCCCTGAATGGGGTATCAGATACCCGGATGGGAAAATGCTTCTTTTTGAGTTTTCGACAAAAAGCAATTTCCACTTCTCAGGGCTTATGAATGGAAAGATCAACGCATACCGCAGGAACCTGGAAAAGATCGAAGAAAAATTTTCTGCAAAGGCGATTGTGGTGTTTGTACTGGACATTCCAAGAAACACAGTAGAAAGATATGTCGGCTCGTTTAGACGGGAGGCCGGCTCCGTCGCTGACGCTCCTGCCGAAGGGGACGCATTCCCCTTTGACCCTTTCTATTTTGTGGATTACGAAACCTTTTTGAAGGTTCCCATTGGAGATCAACTCAAAGCACCGATTTATTTTTGGATGGATGGAAAGGAGTACCCACTAAAATGATAGTCTTATTCATCATTGCACTGGCAGGGCTGCTTGCCTTACTAGCACGAAACTTTCCCATTGACTTCAAACTGTTTATGAGGATGCTAGCAGGCAAACAACCGCCTCCAAGAGTCACTTGGACTTCTAAAGACGATCTTTACGAAGATGGAGCTACACGCGGGACGCTCATTATTGGCGATCCAGGTGTAGGCAAGACCCGATATGCCGCTATGCAAATCTTCAAGAAATTCAAAGCATATCCAGGCCAAGCAATTTTTGTTTTTGACTGGTCGGGCTCACTAACAAACACAATCCTTGAGCTTATTGTTCGTGATCCAGATTATCAAAACTTACTTCGCCGTGTCGTTTTAGATGAGCTTGGAAACCCTGAATATATTTGTCCGAAACCGGAGTTTCACAAGGATTATGGTCTTACGGATGAAGAACAGGTAAGCCGAATTGTAGATAATATGGAACGCCTTGCCAAGTTCATGGCGAAGACAGCAGCTTTTCTAACTGAAACTTCCATTGAAGAAATCGGCAAGGAGCTACTACGACTTTTGTCAGTCGTCACTAATGAGCATGGCGAGACTTGGCAGATTACAGAAGGAAAACGCTTACTGATGGATTTAGATTTACTGAGGAATGCCGTAAAAAAATATGGTCATCTTCAGCCAGCAGCAAGATGGTATTTTCTCCATGAGTATTTGCCAAAAGACTTCATGAAGCCTTCGGAAAAAGAGCTCTCAACAAAAGCCTTGCGATACCTTTTGGGAAAGATAGAAGGACGAGAGACTAGGGCAACCTTGGGCTACTACCGCCCAGGCTGGACTCCTAAAGAAGCAACGGAAAGAGGTCTTTTGATATTGATTGATGCACACAGAATGATCAATCAACCATCGGCGCAACACTACCTACTAATGCAAAACTTTTCTCTTGTCATGGCTTGGATCAATAAACGCGAAGTTGACGATCCTTCTTACCATCCTGCCATGATTGCTTTTGACGAGACCTACACAATCCTCAAAATTCCCGGCATGGCAGAGTGGCTCGGTATGGTGTCACCTCTATATCGAAGCAGGAAATTCCAACTGCTTATTATTATTCAGGCTCTTTGGCAACTCGACAAAACACTTGCACCACAAATTTGGACGCTTGGAAATATTGTGAGTTTTGCCGTTTCAAACGCCGATGAAGCTTTAAAAGTTGCAAAACAACTCTTTTCATACGAGCCGCGGTACATCAAAAACCCGCCCAAAACGGATACTCAAAATGCAACCACCGAGAGCCTCCAAGGACAAGATAGGCTCAATGCCGACTGGATACAAAACTTGAAGGCCAGAGAAGTTGTTATACGGCGGTATGTTACTGAGCAAGTAAGAGAGCCAGGCATTTTATATATACCTAAGACTGCAAACTCTCCCAATAACCCTCCTTACCTTGATTTGAGGGAAGTCAAAGAGAAGCTGATCCAGGAACGTGGCGTGAGAGTGCGCGACGCGCTAGAGATAGTGAATAAAAGAGATTTGATTGTTACAGGAGAAAAGAAGCAAGAGAGAGCGCACCTTTAAAACCTAAATCGGCTTTTACGGACTTGATCCGTTTAAGTCCGCTCAAGCTTAGAGAGGGGGTGAGAGCTATGAAGTTAATGACGGCAGAGCTGGAAAAACGTTTTGCAAAGGTCGGTTCACAGGAAGAAGTTACCGAACCTGTGGTTGTCGCAAAGTTCTTCAATCCGCAAGGTGCGGGAACTTGGTACGCAACAGAGTACGACCCAGAGACAAAAACGTTTTACGGGTATGTCTCAATCTTTGGTGACGAGAACGACGAATGGGGCTACTTCTCTTTACAAGAGTTGGAGTCTTATCGAGGTCCTTTCGGTCTGGGTATAGAACGTGATCTGTCCTGGACAGAAAAGAGTAGCCGTTCAGTTATTCGCTAAAGTAACTCACGGCTCTTGTCTTTCTTTCTAAGCTTGGGCCGTGGAAACGTAATTCTTGCACTTTATCAACTTTATATGGCTTTTACGGATTTAGTCCGTTTAAGCTGGCCAGAGCCAGGGAGGAGGTGATTAATATGGCCGTGTCAAAATCCGATTGTCCGGTATGCGAGGAGCAGAAGGCGAGGCTTCACCCTGTAGGCGAAAACTGGAGGTGTCCTACGTGTGGGGCAGAATACGTCTCTGTTTTCTGGGATGTCCCTGAACGCTTAACACAACCGTACAACCAGAATTAAAGAACACGGCCAAACCTTTTCCTTTTCCTTGGTTCTGGCCGTGAAAGAGTAAGTTTAGAACCTTATCAACTTTATATGGCTTTTGCGGGCGTGATTTGTTCATGACCCGTTTAAGCAGGCTCAGACCTTAGAAAGGGGGTGATAAGAATGGACTATGCAGGAGCGTTTCTCGGTGGACTGATTGTACTTGGCGTCACCACGAACGAGCTTTTGAAGAAGACTCAAAAATCTTCTCAAAAGTTTCCTTCGTGCAGAACGTGCGGTAGGCACATGGTGCATGTGGGTCTTCCAAATGTTTTGCCATTGGAGGTACTCAGGTACTTGGATGCATACAGACTACCTGTCGCAGTAGTAAGCAGGTATTTCTGTCCGAAGGGAGATTACCAATTATGGTATATCCCAAAATTCGGTAACACCGAAAAAGCATTCTTCCTTAGGGAAGGTATGTAAGCTACTTCACGGTCAACCTGCTTGTCATCACCTTTCTAGGTCTGGCCGTGGAAATCGATTTAATAGTATGAAAGAAAATGGCAAAAGTCAAACTCAAGAAATTAAGTTACCGCCTGCATGGTGTAGTGCTTTATGCAAAAACGCCATGAACGAGGTGTGTATTGAGCACTGTGCCATTGTAAGAAATTGTTCCGGCTTTGAACTTAAGCCTGGCATCAACCTTATTGATATGCCTCGTTTTCCAATTGATCAAATCGGAGAAATGACCAAGGAAGAAAAATTTACATCAGTTGCGGTTTATGTCGCAAAGACAGTAGACCATTTAAAAGGACTACAGGATGAACCAACCACTCGCCCTCTTAGAAGACCCCATCATGACAGTTCCACAAGTAGCGAAGTACCTGCAAATCTCAAAGTCGAAGATTTATTACCTGATCTCGCGGCGGGAGCTGCCTCACTTGAGGTTGGGGAGGAATGTCCGAGTGAGACAGTCGGATTTGATGAGGTGGCTGGAACTTCAGATTGAGAAAATACCAACGAATTTTCCATAGTGGATTTTATACTCGAAGACTTTTTGGTTTGCGAAGAATATTAATCCTTCACTGATTTAGGATTGATTTTACAAGAGCAGTAAAAATTCTGAAACCTGTCCTGATTTGCAGCCTATTTTGCAGCCATGTGTCAAGTAGTATAGACAAGAGTATTGGAAGGTAATATGCTAAGCGCTCACCAGCCGCAAAAATTCACTAAACGAGAATTGCAGGTCATTCAGCTATTATTGAATGGGGAGCCTACTAAGTTGATGGCTTCACAGCTCCATATTTCTACGCGGGCCGTCGAAATGCATCTGACTAATCTCTATGAAAAGCTCGGAGTATGCTCGCGGACCGAGGCGGTTGTAAAACTTATCAATTTGTTCAAAAAATAACAATCTTCGGGAATCCGTACTTGAATCTATCAACCGTTAAGTCGTATATTATTAAAAAGTAATAAACAGAATTTCAATTCTTTATTTTCCAAATTAGCATAGAGGAAAAGGAGAGCGGAAATGCTTAACCGAAGAGAGTTTATCAAGCTATTTAGCGTAGCCAGCTCAATAGTGTTTGCTCCGACACGTGGAATTGGGCGATCTGAGAACAAAGATTTTGCCTTCAATAATGCCCCCGCTGGTGAACTATATGAGGGATTCCTTATCCTAGAAGAAGAATCTCCAATTCCAGAATTTGTCCAATTTCCAACTATTTCAATGCCTGATGGCTGTGGAATAGGTGTCGATGAGAAAAGTCCAAAACCTCGCCCAATTAGCAAATTTTTCGAATCACCACAGAATTTAGCACAGGAAGCATTATTCAGGGTCTACCTGCCTGAAAAAGTGCCTAATGGCTTGCGCCCTGGCAAATCCTATACATTGAGCAACAGTAATGGCTTGCTCTATGAAGCATCCCTTGCTTTTGAAGCCCATAACTCTGATGCGCAGTTGTGGGAAACAGTAGCATCTTTCTGGATTCAGCTACAGTATCCTAAGCCGCTTCCTCTTCAATTAACAAAACCTGTTGATGTTGACGTTCCTGGAGTTACTTTTGATAAGGTAGACTTCTTACCGAGTCCAGGATTACAGATGGTCACAGAAGCAGGGTTCGTTTACTACTGGATTGAGAGCGACATTTTCTACGCATTGATCCTGGAGCCTTGTCCGAATGAGGAGACTGCGAGGGAATTTATTGGTTCGCTCGCTCCTACTCGATAGGTTCACAAGCAAAGATTAGCTGGAGGTACACGATGGCAACCTACCATTACATCTGGTCACCATTTTCCGGAACGCTTAAGGGACAGGATTGTTATTGCAACAACTGTACTAACGGGACCGCTTGCACGGACTCCGGAGGTTTCTGCACAGTCTGCGGTTCAAGTCAATGTGTACATTTGGCCGGAATTAACAACTTATGTTGCCCAATGGATATTTTTGGTGCCGCTAATACAGCTGTGGTACTCAGAACGACTTCGACTATTCAAAGTATTAAAACGATACGAACCGGACCAAATGACGATGGTGATGCACTATGTGCTTCCGCCCCTCCTCCTGGTTTTGCATGGGTAAACGAAGGGGTAAAGGTACTGTTATATACTGGTACAGGCGGCGGCGGAAGTCTAGTAGGCACCGTTTTTTATGGCCATCTAAAAAGTCGGATTGCAAACGGTACGTATAATTCACCAAATTTAAAAACCATAGGATATTTGGGTGATCAAAACTGCAATTGTGCCTGTTATCAGGGGATACATGTACATATGGCGCGATCTTCAGCAAACAGCGGCTTTAGTTATCACCGATACTGTAATTACCCGTTAGGTACCAACGGTACAGTTTATCGATGGTTCCTATAAGAGGACTGACTAATTTGAAGCTATTTGAGTGTTTTATTTCTAATGGGGTTTTGAATTGCTCAGATCAAATATATGTATGAATTCGAAGGACGGAAGGCGTCCCATTTTTGGATTCCAAAAATGAAACGAAGAATAATCTTCTACAATATTTTTAGCATATTAATCCTTTTAACAAGCTGTATTTCGCAAACCGATGTTTCTTCGACTGAAACTGGAAGGCCTAGTCCAACTACCACTTTAATCGCTACTCCAGTTTTGACTTCAGGCGCGTTCGAAACCTCAGAAAAACCAACTGACCAGCTTAACCTAGCCCAAATGAACGTGAGTGAATGGGCCTCTACTTCACCCGACGGTAAATGGGTGGCTGTGGGGCTAGTCGCTTTTCCAAAGGAAAACATTGGTGGTCAACTTGGATACATTCGCTTGATGATTTTCAGTGTAGAAGAAAAAAACCATTGGACCATCATCGACAATTGGCAGGAGATGGGGTTAGGATTCCCAATGCCCCAGCCGCTAAAATGGTCACAGGATGGCAATCACTTTTATTTTACTCATCGCGTTGTTCCCGATGGTTGTAGTGTTTTTGATAACCTTACTGATTTGCTGCAAGTTAACCTGGAGGATGGTACCGTTAGTGAATTACTACCACCTTCAGCACTCACCTTGGCATTGTCGCCGGATGAATCGAAACTCGCATATATTGGCTATGGTGAGAGAGGATTAGTATTGAAAGATCTGGTTACGGGAGAGGAACGAGAGACAAAGATTGATCCTGGCAAAGATTTTAATGCTGGCCGCATATTATGGTCGCAGGATGAAAAGTCTCTGGCACTCACATTGGCAATTAACCCTTGCACCGGAGAGTATGGCCGTTCAAAGACGGTCTGGGCTGAGTCTACAACTATTATCTTGGTCGACACGATGACCCTTGAGCACAGGGTTTTGGTTCAAGAAGATCCGCGGCTATTCATTACTCTCGCGTGGAATGAGCCTGACAAGATTACTATAACCGATGGCGAGGAAAACGCTTTATGGAGTCTAATTGTAGCTACCGGAGAGATTATTAGGAAGTAGAACGAAATGGATATGATTTCGCTGATCCTTTTAATAGTGAGGGGCATTTTAGCTTATGTGTTCTTGATTGCCGGTTGGAGCAAGGCTCGCCATCTGGATCTTTTTGTGAGGGAGGTTGCAGAATATCAATTGCTTCCTGCTTATCTTATTAAGCCCTTCGCCACCATCCTTCCTTACATTGAGATCACTTTAGGTATCATGCTCGTAACAGGATGGTGGATTAAGATAGTTGCTATTCTGGCTGCAATACTTTATTTAATTTTTATCGTAGCTATCACAATCAACCTTATGCGTGGCCGAACGCCTGATTGTGGTTGCTCTGGAGGAAGTGCACATAAGAAAATTAGCATAAGATTGGTGATGCGTGACTTTGGCCTACTTCTTTTGTCTATAGCAATTGCTATTTATGGAGGCGGGTTCCTGGCATTTGACAGTTTGCCATATGAAGTGAAGCAAATCGTGATTTTTAACTGGCTTTTACCTCTCACAATTATAGGTAGCAGTACTTATGTTACCTATAATTTGGGGAAGCAATTGGTGAGGCTTCTGAGTTTAAACTCCTGAGGACAATATTTCTATGAATATGTTTTGGATTGTTAGTTACATAGTATTATGGCTTCTCGTAATAGTTCTTGGATTAGTAATATTGGCCCTTTCTAAAGAAGTAGAAACTCTTCATAGAAAATTGGAGGAAATTCTTGCCGTTCTTGCATCCCCCAGCCGTGGAATGAATAGAGAGCAATTGTCCGTTGAAAATAGTCGGGAAGTAAGCAAGGTTGAAAAGTAGGAACGGCAGACTACAACATTAATTACTTCGCCGCCGAGCATGTTTTAAGAATGTATTTGTCTATCCGTGATTTTTAATATCACGTCCTGGACAATGGCTATTAAGTGGCTATACGCTACCAATATTTTGTTCCGCGTCTTTTTTTTTCTCTCCGCAAATGACAGTTATTGCATACTATTTCACATTTATTTATCTCTTCTTGAAGTACCTCAATTGAATAGCCCTGGTTAATCATCTGGGAAACATTCATCTTTTTAGTTCCTCTTACGTGATCGAAAGTTAGAACCAAGGGATCATATTCGCCACAGTCGGCACAGACGTGATTGCTTAAATATTCCCAAACATAGGCTCTGGCCTCATCTCTCCTATCCTTCTGTCTTTCGTATTTGTATTTTAATTCCTCCTCTTTGTGATTTTGGTAATACTGTATGCGCTCTCCTGAGCGACACTTGAGGCATTTGGCATGTCTTTTAATTCCCTTGATGCTCCAAGAGAAGTGACTGATATCGTATTCCTCACCACATTTACTGCAAATTTTAGTAGTCATTTTTACTCCAGTTCCTGACGTATTCCTGACTTTAGGTAAAACTGAATGTAATTTTAAAATCAAAAGACCCAGGCTTTTTTTAAACCCAGGTCTTCCGATTGAAAAACATCTATAAAATAAGGGGTGTCTAACGGGGCTCGAACCCGTGCTAACACATCCACAGTGTGTTGTGCTGCCACTACACCATAGACACCATGTTAGAGCACTTTATCCACAGGGAAGCGCTCTGCCGTTGAGCTACAGGCACCATGCTACTCAAGCGGACGAGATTTTACCACAAGCGGAGCAGTCCTGTGAATAATTTATCTCAGTCGCAACAGGGCCACCACTTCATTTTCCATCAGTTCACCGGTCTCTTTAAAGCCCAAACTTGCATACAATTTCCGGGCCGGATCGTTCTCTGGCTCGTAGGTGATGCATACCACGTTCACGGACTCATCGGCCCGAAAGGTGACCAGGATCGATTCCATGGCAGCACGGCCATATCCTTTCCCTTGAAATTTTTCATCCACCATCAAACGTAGGATCAACCCTTGAAAGCCTGAATGGGCATAGTTCAGACCTGTCATCGCAAAACCAACCGGCTCCTCTTCCATATACAAACCAAAAGGAAATAGCCTCCAATGGCCTTCTTCATCAAAACCAAACTGCGCTTCGGCAATCGAATAGAGATTCGAAGCCACGAAATTTTTCTGATCCTCGCGTACCTTCAGCTTGATCAATGAATTCCAGTTTTCTATGGTGACAGGACGAAGTTCCAGTGACATATTTACCCAACGAGCTTACGGATTTGCTCGACGATCGCTTCACGCGCTACCGAAACCTGCTCACCGCTTAGTAGGTTTTTCACAGCCACTTGCCTTTTTTCCAGCTCATCTGGCCCAAGGACAAGTGTTACTTTCGCGCCAATCCGGTCAGCATATTTGAACTGCTTTTGTAGTTTCGCGGCTTCCGGATAGCAGACAACATTCAAGCCTGCACGACGCAATTCGCTCGCCAACTTGAAGGAATCGAGTAATCTCTCCTCATCGAACACGGTCACAAATGCAGGTGCGGGATTGATATTCAAATCTTTGGGTAACAGCCCATATTTTTCCAGGAGCAACGTGATGACCACATCTCCCATTGCAAAACCCACTCCAGGAATGGGATCGCCGCCTACATCGCGCGTCAGGTTATCATAGCGACCACCACCCAGGATCGAACGCTTGATATCACCGCCTACCTCCCAGGCTTCGAACACGGTGCCGGTGTAATAGAGCAATCCACGCATGATGGACGCATCGAAAATTACATAATCATTTAATCCAAGTGCATTGATGACGGCAAAGAATCGGGTCAGTTCCGCTGATTGCTTCCACAAAGCTTTATCTGCCAGCATCTCCTTCAAATTTGTGATCTGTTCAGGGGATAGACCAATTTCCTTGCCATAAGCCATCCAGGCTTCGGGCGTCATCTTCCCACGGCGGTCAATCCAGGACGAGACAGCCGGACGCTGATCCTCCGGGATGTCGTAGGCGTCGAAGCGATCATCCATAAGGCGGCGGTTGTTGACTTTGATCAAAACCTGCTGCGGGCTGAGTCCGACGCGCTGAAAGAACGTCGCAAGAACTGCCGCGTTCTCCGCATCTGCTTCCGGCGAACTGACTCCCAGCATATCCACATTCCATTGAAAGAATTCGCGCGTCCGTCCCTTTTGAGGACGCTCATAACGCCAGAAGGGTCCGAACGACCACCAGCGCACAGGGAAATTTAATTCGTTCTGTTTCTGCGCAATCATGCGCGCCAGACTCGGGGTGAGCTCGGGACGCAACGTAATTTCAGAACCACCGCGATCCGTAAAGACATACGATTGCTCCTTGACCAATTCCTCGCCTGATTTAGCCGCGTAAAGATCCAGCGACTCAAGGATGGGCGCTTCATATTCCTGATAGCCAAATGACTCAGATACTGCGCGCATGGTGTTATATAACCAAACGCGAGCTGCCATTTGCTCGGGGTAAAAATCGCGTGTGCCTTTGACAGACTGAACAACCTTTTTCATCCATGCTCCTCGTCTCGGTACGCTTGTACTCGAGGACTTTCAAAATTCAGTGATTGAATTTTAGTTTTTTTATTGGTATAATTTTCGCAGAAAACTTACAGTGGTTATCTAACACCTTTCAAGGAGTTGCCCAATGGAAATTAATTATCAGGAAACTTCAAAAGATCTGCTTACCCGCATTGACATTCACGAAAAATATGGTTCGGCAAACATCGACCAGTGGACAACCGACCTTCTCAAGCCTCAAGCTGGCATGGATATTCTCGATATCGGTTGCGGCGCCGGCAAGTTGTGCTTCCTATTCGATGATTATACTAAAGGTGCAGCAAAAATCACGGGTGGTGATTTCTTAGAAGAATTATTGGATAAGGCGCGCACCCGGAACAGTGACCGCGGCACAAATATCAATTTTCAATTTTTGGATTTTAACAAGCCGTTCGATTTTGCAGATAACACCTTTGACCTCTGCACCAGCGCCTTCGCGATTTATTATGCTTCAGACCTGGACTTTACATTTGGTGAAGCTCATCGCGTGCTTCGAGGTCCCGACCCCGCCTCGGGGAAACCCGGCGGACGACTCTTCGTATCTGGTCCGTTGCCTGAGAACAAGCAAATGTTCTATGACATTATCAAAGAAGCGACGAATACTACCATTCCACCCATGCCTGGTTCTTCCCGTTTCAAAGGCGATATCTTCAACACCATTGACAAACTCTTTGCAAAGACTGAATTGCATAGATTCGAAAATCATCTCACCTTCCCGGAAGTTGCGCCGTTCATTGAATACGTGCGCGCTTCGTTAAGCGAAGACCGCAGATTGTGGACTTCCATGTTCAATGGAAAAGAGGAATACGAAGCATTGATCCGGTCCATTGAGGTAGTGGCTACACGCTGGTTTGAACGCGATGGGAAATTGGTGATGACCAAGGTCGTTGGTGGAATTCTCGCGACCAAGTAATACTGTCATTGCGAGGGCGTTTGTTGCCCGAAGCAATCTCCTCATCCCATGTGAGATTGCTTTGTCGGGCAGAGCCCTCCTCGCAATGACGAGTTACGATGAGGAGAGACATTGATGAACAAGAAACTTATCGATCTCAGCCATGAAGTCGAACATGGGATGGTCACTTACAAGGGCTTGCCTGCACCGATCATTTGTGACTACCTTTCGCGAGAGGAATCTCGCAAGCATTACGCAGGCGGAACAGAGTTCAACATTGGCAAGATTGAAATGGTCGCCAATACCGGAACCTATGTGGATAGTCCATTTCATCGATTTGCAAATGGGATTGATCTTTCAGAACTTCCGCTTGAGTCATTGGCTGATTTAGAGGGGATTGTTGTCCCTGTTCAACCGTTGGGACGTTCAATTTCAGCAAAAGCATTCGACGGTTTTGACCTCAAAGGCAAGGCGGTCCTGATCCACACAGACTGGTCACGTCACTGGCGCACGGATCAATACTTTGAAAGTCATCCTTTCCTCACGAGAGATGCAGCCGAATTTTTAGTGGAAGCCGGCGCGGCCTTCGTTGGGATCGATACCTACAACATCGACGATACGAATGATGGAACACGTCCCGCACATACGATTTTATTGGGCAACCGCATCCCCATCTGCGAGCACATGTGCGGATTGGAAAATCTGCCCGACCGTGGATTCCGCTTCCATGCCGCCCCTGTGAAAGTAAAAGCATTTGGCACTTTTCCAGTGCGCGCCTATGCAATTCTTGACAATACCCCATGAACTTCTTTGGCAAACGAGTCCTTTTTCTCGGCGCGCACCCAGACGATATAGAACTGGGATGTGGTGCATTGCTTCATCACCTTGTCATACAGACTGACGTATTATGTGTTACGCTTTCAGATAACCAGAAAAATCCTGATTTACAAAATGTAAAAAACGAACATCTTGAATCAATGGCCCTGTTAGGCGTTCCAAGCGAAAAGATCGTCTTGGGTCCATTTACAACGCGGATATTTCCGGATACGCGGCAGGAAATATTGGAGTACTTTCTCAGCCTGCGCAGGGACTTTAAACCAGATCTGATCTTTGTCCACTCAAAACAGGATGTGCACCAGGATCACCTCACCATGACCGATGAAGCCCTGCGGGCGTTTCGCGGCATCACCGTGTTGGGCTTTGATGTTGTCCGTTCATCCTATGGATTTTTTCCTCATTTTCTCGTTGAAGTCAGTGAAGAGGATGTGAACAAGAAAATAGAAGCGCTCTCCTGTTACGCAACCTATCGTGACCGTTATTACTTCAACAGCGAGTTGACCCGCTCCATCATGGTGCGACACGGCGCACTGGCGGAACGTCCATTTGCAGAGGGATTTGATATTTTGAGAATTGTTGGAAGTTTTTCCAAAGATTAGCAGAACAGGTAAAAATGGAATTCAATACTCTTTACCAGGAACTTGAGAACGGCACGGAGATGATCCGTGCTTTAGTAGCGGGGCTTACCCAAGAGGAAACACAAATTAAGCTGAATCCTGAGTCATGGTCAATTCTCGAAGTGATCTGCCATCTCTATGATGAAGAGCGCGAGGATTTCCGTGAACACCTGGATTTCATCCTGCATCGCCAGAAGGAGGAGTACCACGTGATTGACCCTCAGAGCTGGATTCAGGAACGAAAATATAACGAGCAGAATTTTGTTGAAATGCAGGAAAAATTCTTTGCCGAGCGCAAACAATCCCTGGAATGGTTGAGGGGAATATCTGATTCAAATTGGGAAACAACGTATACATCGCAATACGGCTCGGTCAGGGCCGGAGAAATGTTTTCCTGCTGGGTCGCACACGACAACCTCCATGTCCGTCAACTGGTTGAATTAAGGCGGGCAAGGATTGAAAAGATTACAAAACCCTACCCCATTGAATATGCAGGCGATTGGTAAAACAAAAGAGGAAAGATGACAAACATCCTTCCTCTTTCTACTTAAACAGAGAAAACACTATTCATTTGGTATTCCCACTTGTATCATGCCATCCACCACTTTCACCGGATACGCCGGGACATCGACCACAACTGGAAGTTGTACAGCCTTCCCTGTTCGTACGTCAAACTCGCCGCCATGCCGAGGGCAGACAATGTTATAGCCTTCCAAATCTCCATCGCCGAGGGGGCCATCATCGTGGGTACAGATATCGGCAATCGCAAAAAACTGATCTGCAATGTTGAAGATTACGATTGACTTGCCTTCTACCTCAATAAATAAGCGTTCCCCGTTGGGAAGCTCAGAGGCAGGCGCAATCTCCAGATATTCAACTTTGGATTCGTCGTAGGTTGTGTAATTGAACATTGTAATTCCCGACCATAGACAATGGACCATGGGCGATGTTATCCAATGGTCTTTCGTCAATTGTCTATAGCCTAATCATTCCACCAAGCTGTCACTTGCTTCGCCCAAGCCGTAGGCTCCTGCCTTCAACACTTTGAGCGAAAGCAACGCACACTTAAGACGAACCGGGCCCAGGTCAATACCAAGCATGTCAAGGATGTATTCCTTATTGAGTTGCTTTACTTCCTCGAGAGGCTTCCCAATAACGGATTCAATCAATAAATCGGCAGAGGCCTGAGAGATCGCGCAACCATGCCCGTCAAAGCGTGCGTCTGTGATCGTGCCACTTTCATCGGTGCGCAACGTAATCTCGATATGATCACCACACAATGGATTGCTATCCTGGAACTGAATATTATGCGGATCAAGATGCCCGCGATAACCAGGGTTTTTATAATGTTCAATAATGACTTCACGATAGAGATCGTCCATAATACTCCTGGACTCCGTTTATCCAAACAACTCTTTTACTTTATAGATTCCGTTCACCAGTAGATCCACTTCATCCTTGGTATTGTAAAGATAGAAGCTGGCGCGTGAGGTAGCGGGGATTCCGAACTTTTCATGCAGCGGTTGGGCACAATGATGACCGGCGCGGACAGCAATCCCATCCCGGTCAAGGATCTGCGCTACGTCGTGCGGGTGAACGCCATCCAGAGTGAACGCCGCCACTCCACCTTTGTGCTGCGCGTCGGGTCCAAACACTTTCACACCAGGGACTTCTTCCAACCGCTCGAGCGCGTATTCCGTGATCTCATGTTCATGCTCGGAAATTGCATCCATGCCCAGCGAAGTAAGATATTCAACGGCGGCGCCAAACCCAACAGATTCAGCGATGGCGGGAGTGCCTGCCTCAAATTTATAAGGCAGCGCATTCGGACGGAAGGAGCGCAGATGGACTTCCTTGATCATGTCGCCCCCACCCAGGAACGGAGGCATCTTTTCAAGTAAATCCATTTTTCCATACAACGCGCCAATGCCGGTCGGTCCACACATTTTGTGCGCAGAAAAAGCCAAAAAGTCCGCGTCGAGGGCCTGCACATCCACTTTCAAATGCGGGACCGATTGCGCCGCGTCGACCAGGGTCACTGCGCCAACTTCGTGAGCAAGACGAATGATCTCGGCGGCGGAGTTGATCGTGCCGAGGACATTGGACATGTGTGCAAACGAGACCAGCTTTGGGCCCCGCGCAAGAAGCGATTTGTATACATCCAAGTCCAGCAAGCCATCTTCTGTGACTGGAATGAAATCCAAGTCGATGCCGCGCTCGGCCTGAAGGATGTGCCACGGAACAAGATTGGAATGATGCTCCATTTCCGTGAGAATAACCAGATCGCCTGACTTTAGATTCGCACGTGCCCATGAATAGGCAACCAGGTTGATCGATTCGGTGGTGTTGCGCGTGTAAATGATTTGATGGGCAGACGGAGCGTTGATAAATTTTGCAATTTTTACACGCGCCTGCTCATACATTGCAGTGGCTTCCTCGGCAAGTGTATGAACCCCGCGATGGATGTTGGCGTTCGAACGGCGATAGAACTGATTCATCGCTTCGATCACTGCGAGCGGCTTCTGCGATGTCGCTGTGGAATCAAGATAGACCAGCGGAGTACCGGGCTTCGTCTCACGCTGGAAAATAGGAAAATCTTTGCGGATATCTTCGACGTTTAGGGGCATGGTCAATACACACGTAAACAAGCAGGCAGGTAAACATCTTTACGATTCCACCTGCATACCTGTCTGCCTATACTAATAATCCGGAATTGCCTTTTCGCGTTTGCCTGATTTCTTGGCAATCGGACGAATATGTTCGGAGTTAAGTGGATACCAGAGAATGCGGTCGGGAACCATCCAACCATCGGTTAGAAAGACGTTTGAACGGAATTGCACCGCGACCATTTTATTATCGACCTGAACGACAATGCCGTGAATCCAGCCCCGCACGCGTTCCTTGTTCTTCTCGTGATCGCAATACACCTCAACGGTGTCACCCACCTGAAAATCATGAGTGATGCCTGGGGCCTTCATAAACGCGTATTGGGGCACACGTGGGCCCTTTGACTTGCGCTCGTCAACCTTCGTTACAGAGCGCGGCGGTGAGATTCTATTTACCACCCGCACCGGCTCCGCCGAGGGCGCTTTTGTTTGTGCACCATTCGGCTTCGTTACAGACTTTGCTTCCACCACCTTTTTTGATTTCGCCGGAACCTTTGTTTTCTTTGTTTTGACTGTCATGGATGCTCTCAATTCTTTCTCAAACTTTTTAGCATAGTTTTTTTACGCCATTTTATTGGCGATATACTCCTGGAAACGCTCTCGCACACCCTCAAACGGGATGCGCTGGAAAATGGGATCGAAGAATCCCTCTACGACAATTTTCTCTGCTTCGGCTTGCGGGATTCCCCGCGACTTCAAATAGAAGAGGGGTTCCGCTTCAAGTTTGCCAACGGTCGCGCCATGCGTACAGCGGACATCGTCGGCGAGGATTTCCAAACCCGGAATGGAATCGGCTCGAGAACCTTCGCTCAACACCAGATTCCGATTGGCCTGATAACCGTCTGTTTTCTGCGCGCCGGGCGCCACATAGATCATGCCCTGCCACACGGAGCGACTCTTCCCTTTCAAGGCGCCCTTGAAGAGTAAGTCACTAGTGGTGTGAGGTGCTAAATGATTTTGTTGTGTATCATGGTCAAGATGCTGGTTGCCATCTGTAAAATAGAAACCAGACATGCGACCCGTTGCGCCTTCGCCAGCCAAATCGAGTTCAGAAAAATTCTTGGTCAGGCGCGAACCGATCGCACCAAAGATCCAATCAAGGTTGCCGCCGCGCTCCACACGGATGCGTTCATGACTGAAATTCCAGACGTGACGTCCCCAGGATTGCAGTTCAACAAACTTCAGCGAGGCATCCTGTAGCACCTGGATTTCAACCAGCCCCGCGTGCAACGAATTTGAAGCCATATCATCTGGTGAAGCTGACTCGTGGACATACGTCACTGAGGCGCCTTCATCAACGAGGACGAGAATATGCGAGACATGAGCAAGGTTCGCACCCGGCCCCCATAGCACGGAGTGAAGTGGTTCTTCAACAGTCACGCCTTTGGGAACATATAATACAATTCCATTTTGTGCGAACGCACCAGCTAACGCGGAAAATTTCCCTTCCTCCACATTTACCGTCTTGCCAATCATCCTCGCCAGCAATTCAGGGTGCTTTTGTTCAGCGGTCTTCAAATCGGTGAAGATTAGGCCTTTCTGTGCCAGCTTTTCATCAAGATCAATTTTCACATGACCAGGAGAGAGAACAATCTGGCCTCCATGTTGATCAGCAACAAGTGGTTTCAACAAATCTTCACGAACTGAGGGAAGATCATCAAACACATCGTTTCCTGCAAGCTTGAACTTATCAACGGGCAGGGCATGAATGTCAGTGCGGCGCCATGCCTCCTGAGTAGTATCGGGGAGGGAATGTCGTTTAAACGCGTTCCACGCAAGGGTCCGGTAGGAAGCAACGGACTCGCCTGCCGTGCGGATGTCAGATTCTGTAAAAGCAAAATCCTTTCCGGCAGAATCAGCACGCCGAGTTCTGGTAACAACTACTTTTGGTTTTTCCTGCATGTTAGCCTATCGATCCTTCCATCTGTAGTTGGATCAAGCGGTTCATTTCGACTGCATATTCCATCGGCAATTCTTTGACGAGCGGCTCGATGAAACCGGAGACGACCATTGTGGTAGCTTCCTCTTCGCTGAGGCCGCGCGACATGAGGTAAAAGAGCTGTTCCTCACCCACTTTGCTGACCGAGGCCTCATGACCAATGGTCACATCGTCTTCATCGATCTCAATGTAAGGATATGTATCAGAACGAGATTTCGGATCAAGTAGTAAGGCATCGCAAACCGTGTTGGACTTAACGCCCTTCGCGCCTTTATAAACTTTTAGCAAACCACGGAAGGAAGCTCGTCCACCGCCCTTGCTAATAGACTTGGAGGTGACCTTGCTGGTGGTGTTGGGCGCGAAGTGATACATCTTGCCGCCCGCATCCTGGGTTTGACCCGGACCTGCGAACGCCATAGAAAGCATTTCACCGCGCGCGCCTGGCTCCATCAGATAGCAGGATGGATATTTCATCGTGACCTTCGAACCGATGTTTGCATCCACCCATTCGTGCGAGGCATTTTCAAAAACCTTTGCCCGTTGGGTAACAAGGTTGTAAACGTTGGTTGACCAGTTCTGAATGGTCGAATAGCGCGAACGAGCGCCTTTTTTCACGATGATTTCAATGACACCCGAGTGGAACGAGTCGGTGGTGTATTGAGGCGCAGTACAACCTTCCACATAATGCACTGACGCACCTTCATCCACGATGATCAATGTGCGTTCGAACTGACCCAGATTTGCCGTGTTCAAACGGAAGTAGGCCTGCAAAGGCAAATCCACCTTCACGTTCTTTGGCACGTATACAAACGATCCGCCTGACCACACTGCGCTATTCAACGCCGCAAATTTGTTATCTTCGATCGGGATGACCGTTCCGAAATATTCGCGGAATAGTTCAGGATATTTCTTCAAACCATCTTCGATGGACAGGAAGATTACCCCCTGCTTTTCAAGATGCTCCTGAATGGAGTGATAGACCATCTCGGATTCGTATTGCGCGCCAAGACCCGCCAGAAACTTCCGTTCGGCTTCGGGTACGCCGAGTTTATCGAACGTACGCTTGATATCATCAGGGACATCGTCCCATGATTTTTCGCTTTTCTCGGTGGGTTTGACATAAAAATAAATCTCGTCGAAGTTGAGATCTTTCAGCGTAGGTCCCCAATTCGGCATGGGGCGCTTCATGAAATGATCGAGCGCCTTCAAGCGGAACTCAAGCATCCACTCCGGCTCGCCCTTCATACGTGAGATATTCTCCACGACTTCGCGGTTCAAGCCCTTTTGTGACTTGAACGTGTAGTTATCATCGCGGTCATGAAAACCATATTTGTACTGACCGATATCTTCTAAGATTTTAGTATCTTCACTCATAATAATCTCCAAGATCTTGAGGAGTCAAGGTCTCCTGCTTTGAAAGTCCAACGACTGGAGTCGTTGACTCCTTTAGGCAGGAGTTTCCTCGTATTTCTCGCGGATCCACTCGTAGCCTTTTTCTTCGAGATGCAGCGCGAGATCGGGTCCGCCTGATTCGACGATCTGTCCGTTCAGCATCACGTGGACGTAGTCAGGTTTGATGTAGTTCAACAAACGCTGGTAATGGGTAATGACCAGTGCTCCCATATCCTTGTTCATCAGGGCGTTAACGCCGTCAGCGACGATGCGCAGCGCGTCAATGTCCAGGCCTGAATCGGTTTCATCCAAAATCGCGATCTCAGGATTAAGAGTCGCCATCTGCAGGATTTCAGCACGCTTCTTCTCTCCGCCAGAAAATCCTTCGTTCAAATAACGGCCTGCAAAATTCTGGTCCATTTTAAGCATGGACATCTTTTCCTTGAGCAGTTTACGGAACTCAGGGATAGGCATGCCTTTGTCTTCCGGGTTATTCGCGCGCCTACGAGCATTGATCGCCGTGCGCAGGAAGTTCGCCACAGTGACGCCCGGAATGGCTACGGGATATTGAAATGCAAGGAAAATCCCAAGACGCGAGCGTTCGTCGGGTTCCAACTCCAGGACATTCTGACCTTTGAAAAGGACTGTACCTTCAGTAACTGTATAACTCGGATGCCCCATCAACGTATAAGCCAGTGTGGACTTTCCCGTTCCATTTGGGCCCATAATTGCGTGTACTTTCCCCTGCTCTACTGTTAGATCAACACCTTTGAGAATTTCCTTTCCTTCGATGTTTACATGCAAATTCCTGATCTCAAGTTGCGACATTCGTGTTTGCTCCTGCCGCTTGTTTGATGATTTTCTAAACTTTTGCATAATTTCAGGTTGAAATCTTAAAGTTTAGATATTTAGGCGGCACTTCGTAAGTTAAGCCATTACTGGCGTTTTTACCATACCTGCGGCATTATAGCAGGGACAAAGGCAAAAGTCAATATTTATCATATTTTTCTAGTATATTACCAACACTCGGGAAAGCACGAACAGGAGGAAAAGTCAATATTTATCATTTTTTCCAGTAAATTAATTGTTTTCATATGAATTTGCATCCTTTTTTGCATCCTGAGACCAATTATTATTTATTTTAGAAAGGTCGCCCTGGGTGTGCTTGCTATTTTCATCGTAGAAAGGCAAATTGGTATGGAAAACGCTCAAGTTCCATCACACTATACAAGCAATCTTTCCAAGCGAGAATTGGACGTATTCGAGTTACTTCTAAAAGGATTATCAAACAAAAAAATTGCATCCTCGTTTCAAATTTCCCCAAAGACTGTCGAAGAGCATTTGACCTCCATCTACTCAAAGCTAGGGGTTGAATCCAGAAGTGAAGCTATATTATGGGGAATTGCACGAGCAAGGGATTTCCCTCATTGATTTGTCATTCGAAAAAGTTAGAATCGAAATGGTACCCATCTATACAACTTTCAAAGCAAAGGAGAAATACAGTGCGGAAAAAATACTTATTAGCTCTGGCCGGCATCACCGCGATGGTTGCAGTAGTCATCTTGACACTAGCTCAGGTGCGTTCTGTTCGTTCTGGGCCGCAAGCCTCCACTCCAACACCTAGATATAACGCTAATACTTCTCAACTAAATTCGAACGGTACAAATGTTCTGCCTCCCAGACCCACAGCTGTACAACCAAAAATCACTGACTTAGCGCCAAATATTCCTTATGAGGATAAACCATCAGTTGTGGTTCAACATGCTGATGGAACGAAGGAAAGATATCTCCTCCCACCTGGTACCGTTGATGCCTTCATCCAAAACTTGCCCAAAGGAGATAAGTTTTTGGGAGATATTCCTGCTCCTTCTGCTCTAGGAAATCCGGAGCCGCCCATCAGCACGGAAGTGCCCTAGTAAGGTTTCGCCACATTACATCCTCTTCAAGTATCTCATAAGGGAAAACTATGCTACTTCATCTTACCTACACATGGAAAGAGCTTTGCAGGCTGCAAGCCAGACGCTACATACTGTCAGCAAGTATCGCCTTCATGATTTCATTTGTGCTATTTCCATCGACAGCATTTGCAAGCAATGACTTTATGACCGGCGAACTGCGGGTTGATCTGACTGAGATCAACTTAGCACATGACTATGTTTCATCCATAAACGTCGGAGGTTTACCTACGACAGGTGACAGTAGTGACTTTACAACCGGCTGGTTAGGAATCGATCTGCCTGCTTTCGTTCAAGTGGGTTTTATGACCAAAACAACAGGTGTCCGCTGGTTCGTAGAAGAGTTTACCAGCGGGACGATTCAATGTTTTCATGGAGTTTATTTACCAATCACTGGTGGTGGCGAAGCGTGTTACGGAGATTTTTCTGATCGAGCGACCATTGGCAACTTCCAAACCGTAGAACTTGTTACCTATAACCAAGGATTTTGGATCGCACGGGTTTATGATCAGTTTGGGAACGCATTGGACGTTGCGGAAATTGATTACGCTACGCCAACAAATAACATCACTCGTGCCACGGTGACCTCCGAAGAATATTATGCCGAGGCCCCAGACCCGTATATTCTCGCAAATTTCACGCATAGCCATCCCAAATACTTCATCGGCGGTACTGGCAACCCGTTCGCAGAATGGTCCGCAAGTGATGGAACTCATAATAATTATATATCCCCTAGTCCTTCGGGAATTTGTCCGAAACATTATTATGCAAAGTTCAATCAGGGAGGAGATTCGCGAGTCTGGTATGCAGGTTCGAAGATTCAAGGTCCAGGTGTGTGTAGTGGACATATGTTTTAGAATGCAATCAAGAACCACGTAACTATAAAAGTAATTCTAATAAAATGGGAGAGACTGGAATGTTACTAAGTTCCAGTCTTTTCTTTATTTAGGTTGACTCTTATTCCTCTAGTTGTCTCAATCAAAAAAAGTTTAGCCACTCTTGCTACGTGGATCATCACAAAGTTAGAGGTAAAATAATTACACAATTATTTAGAGTTTAACAGGAGTCAAAAATGAACTCAACATTCGCCATGTGGCGCAAATCCCTTTCCCAACTCATTATGATGAAGGAAAAGGGGGAATGGGACGCGCTAGATATCCTTTCGAAGTGGTTTATTGCTACACGCTCCGCGGTGGGCACAATCACGCTTTACTCGGGGCTGATTGGTGGGCTGTTGGCGTGGCAATATCTCTATGTCCACGGGAAGCCATTCAGCTTCATCACCTGGCTGATCCTCACGCTCGGACTCTTCATCGCCCACGGGACGAACAATCTGATCAACGATTACACGGATTTCAGCCGAGGCATCGACAAGGACAATTATTTCCGCACGCAGTATGGAGTCCACCCGCTGGCACAGGGATTCTGGGATAAGCGCACGCACCTGATCTGGTTTGGCGTCAGCGGTTTGCTGGCGACTCTGGCAGGGGTTTATGCCCTCTACTATACCCACTTCGCCCCCATTGTGGTCTGGTTGTTCGCAGTAGGCGCGTTCATTCTGTTGTTCTATACCTATCCACTGAAGTATGTTGGCATCGGTGAACTGTCCATTTTCATTATCTGGGGTCCACTGATGATCGGCGGTGTGTATTATGTGCTGACAGGCATCTGGAGCTGGGCAGTCATCCTTGCCAGTCTGCCGGTAGGATTGAACGTGGTCACTATCAATCTGGGCAAACACACGGACAAGTTGAAAGAAGATAAGGTCAAGAGAGTACGCACCTTGCCAGTCCTGGTTGGCGAGCCTGCCGCGCGCTTGATCACGATGTCCGCGATTGTCCTATCCTATGTCGTTACGCTCTATTTGATTTTCGTGACACATTTCTTTACACCGATTATGCTGCTTGTTTTCGTTGCCATCAAGCCTGCACAAGTGGCATTAAAACGTCTTTCCAACCCACGTCCCAGCGAGCCACCTGCGGGCTATCCCATTTGGCCGCGCTGGTTCTCCACGGTCTGTTTCGTGCATAATCGCGTGTTTAGCAACTACTTTGTGCTGGGACTGATCATTGACACTGTGATCAGAACAGTTTTCCCCACATTCTGGCGATAGGCGATTTATGAGTTGGCTGCTCCTCTTCCTCATACTGAAGAGGAGCATTCACAAAATTTACCAAGAAATAGTTTTAGGATTGCACTGATTAGGGATTTTTATGATATTTATCTAGTATATTGACAATCAAAAAGGGGGCTGTTATACTCGTTTTCATGAAAAGCACGAAAGACAAAATCCTCCAAACCCTGCTCCGCCATCCGAAAGTTACGATTAACGAACTGGCTGAGGCAGTGGATATCAACCCGATCTCTGTCCGCCATCATTTGACAAACCTGCAAATGGAAGGTCTTATCGAGGCAGAGGAAGTGCGTCACGGCGTGGGACGTCCGCGCCTGGTATATTCGCTTACTCAGGATGGTATGGAGCGATTCCCAACGAAATATTTGCGTCTCACCACGCGTCTATTGACGCAGATGAAGGAAACCATGCCTGCACCTGTTGTGGCGAAGCTGTTCAATCAGATCGCCGAAGATCTGGCCAGTGAATATTCCAGCCAGATCCAGGGCTTGAGCATGGAAGAGCGACTCGAATTTGTGAAGGAATTGCTGGCGCAGGAAGGCTTTACGGTAGAATGGGAAAAGAAGGGCAGTGCTTATCAAATCCATGAGATTTCATGCCCGTACTATCAGATCGGCGTTGCTCATCCAGAAGTCTGTACTGTAGACCAGACTCTGATCTCGAAAATGCTGGCCTTGCCTGCGAATAAAGTGCAATGTATTCTCGACGGTGGAGCGTTCTGCACTTATGTAGTACAACCCGCCGTTATAAAAAACTAACTGTTGACCTTAGCGTCATACTTGAGGAAAAATGACAGAAGAAGCGGTAAATCAGATCCAATGGACTATTCACGACACGCATCCTGATAAAGTCCAACTTTTACGCGAGAAGTTGAAAGAAGTAGTAGATCCTGAAATTGGTATGGATATTATCCAACTGGGATTGGTCCGCGATGTGCAAATCGAAAACGACATTGCGCGCATGAAAATGATCCTCACCACCCCATTTTGCCCCTACGGTCCTGCGATGATCGAGATGACCAAAGCCAAAGCTGTGGAGGGTCTCAACATGCCCGTGACGATTGAAATGGGCATGGATATGTGGGACTTTTCGATGATGGAAGACCCATCCGCACTGGATTGGGGCATGTACGCCTGAACTGAGAGAACCACTCTTAGCAAAAAAAAAGCGACTCCATCGAGTCGCTTTTTTGTTTTCTATTCGCCCTTCTTCCAATGCATGGCGTGTAATTGCTCCCCCTCTTCAAATCCAGAAATAATAATTAACGCACTGACCACTGTTCCACCCACATTCTTCCAGCGATGCTTTAGGTGAGCGGCGAACAGCAGACTATCTCCGGAGGAAAGCTGATAAACCTGCCGCTCCACCTGGTATTCCAATTCACCGCGCAGGCAAAAAACAAATTCATGTCCAGTATGTGTCATGCTACGGGGCCCACTGTTCGCATTGCTTTCAAGCGTGAGCAGAAAAGGCTCGACTCTTCCGATAAACTGTTCACCGCCCAGCCCTTCAAATACACCCCGCGTAAAAGAGATGCGCGTGCGCTGATCTGACTTCAAAAAAACAATCTGTTGTCTTTGTGCGTCCGAACCAAAAAACGATGTGATGGAAACGCCGAGTGCATCGGCTAATTTATACAGCGTACTGACCGAAGGTGACGCCTTGCTGCGCTCGATCATGGAGAGTGCATTGGCAGAAAGTCCGCTTCGAGCAGCAAGGGCGCGCATGGAAATATTGCGGGCCTCCCGAAGCTCACGTAACCGCTCACCGATATTTACCGAAACTGCATCTTGTTGATAAAGAGACATTTTGATCCTCTTAGAGTATCTCATTATACATCACGCGTGTGTGACATTATGCGCATGAATAGATGACATCATGCACTATTGTACAAATTGTCACAATATTATGATAGGTTCATATATTCGTTCATGCGCATATAGAAAGGCAAACATGGTCAACCCAACCCTAAAACAGGAAATCACCCAGCTACAGGCAGACTTTTGCGCCGCCCTCTCCGATCCGACGCGTATCTTTATTCTATACGCGCTGAATGAACGATCACAAAATGTAACCGAGCTTACCAATGAACTTGGGATCCCCCAACCCACCACATCGCGACATCTAAAGGTTTTGCGCGAACGCGGGCTTGTATGCACGGAACGTCAGGGAACGGTCATTACCTATCACCTGGTGGATCAGCGTGTGATTCAAGCGATGGATCTTCTGCGTTCTGCGATGCGAGATCGGCTGACTCAACGAGCCAACCTCGTCAATGAACTCGGTTAAGGAGAATGTATGAAGAAACGTTTCCCTTTCTGGACTTTGGGACTGCTTGGAATCCTCATTGTGATTCTGGCCCCTGTCCTCTACTTCCTCCCGCGTACCAATAAGCCTTCCACCAACCCCGCAGACTACGTGCCTGAAAAGCCTGTGCACGTGGACCATCACGACATCGTCAAAGGTGAATTCAAAACCGGACAGGAAGTCACGCGCACCTGCCTGGAGTGTCATCCAGACGCAGCGACTCAAATGATGAGCACCACACATTGGACATGGGAATCAAAATCCTTTGATGTCCCTTGGCGCGATACACCAGTCACCATCGGAAAAATCAACCAGATCAACAATTTCTGCATTGGGTCGCAGGGCAATGAAAACAAGTGCATGTCCTGCCATGCAGGCTATGGCTGGGAGAAAGGGAAAAAAGCAGAACAAGCCAATCCCGATAATGTGGATTGTCTCGCCTGCCATGCGGACACTGGCGCATACGGCAAAGGTTTGTTTGGCAACCCAGCCGATGGTGTGGATCTGCTAGCCGCGGCGCGTTCCGTCCGGGCACCGACGCGCGAGAACTGCGGTAAATGTCACTTCGACGGTGGCGGCGGAAACGGCGTCAAGCACGGCGACCTCGACGAGAGCCTCTACTTCCCCACCGAGAACAACGACATCCACATGGGTGGCAAACTCAACATGCAATGCACCGATTGTCACCAAACAAAGGATCACCAAATTCTTGGCCGAATGATCGCGGACAATTACACGGTGGATCCAAAAGAACAAGTCTCATGCGAACAATGTCATGTGAATCAACAACATAAGGATGAACGCATCAATACTCATCTTTCCGCGGTTGCGTGTCAGACTTGCCATGTTCCGGCGATGGCGCTTGAGGACCCAACCAAAATCTTCTGGGACTGGTCAAAAGCTGGTGAGGAAGGCCGCACCGATGATCACTTCACCTACCTCAAGATCAAAGGTGAATTCGTCTACGATAAAAACTTCAAGCCAACTTATCTTTGGTTCAACGGCAATAATGAATATCGCTATATCCTCGGCGACAAAATTGACCCCAATGGAATTACGTACATCAACAAACCTGCGGGAAATATCAACGATCCCAAGGCCAAGATCTTTCCGTTCAAATTGCACATCGCCAAACAACCGTATGATGTGGTGAATAAATATTTACTCCAGCCGATCACGTCAGGCAAAGACGGCTTCTGGACAAACTTCGATTGGAACAATGCCTTCACGATCGCCGCACTCATCACAGGTCTGCAATACAGCGGTCAATATGGCTTTGCAGAAACCTACATGTATTGGCCCACAACGCACATGGTGCAATCTTCTGACAAAGCACTTCAATGCGACTCATGCCATGGTGAAAACGGACGGCTCGATTGGCAGGCTCTTGGCTATCCTGGCGATCCAGTCGAGTGGGGCGGAAGGGATAAATAGAAATGACAAAGCGCAACCTCCTTCTCACTCTTGGATTGCTCCTTGCAATTACTGCATTTTTTGGAATTCGTTCCGTTCTTGCGAAGCCTGTTCCTGCTCGCTTCGAGCAGGCATCTCCCCTTCATCCGACCTTTGCTCTGCTCGACGCATCTGGCAAAAACGTACTCAAGAGTAGCGCTGCAGTTTCTACAATGAAGACCTGTGGTCAATGTCACGACACAGACTTTATCCAGACCCATGCATTCCATTCTGATTTGGGATTGAGTGCTTACACGCAGGATGGCGAACTCAATTCCAGCAACGGCATGTTTGGACAATGGGATCCTCTTACCTATCGTTTCCTTTCGCAAAAAGGTGACGAACGCCTCGACCTCTCCACTGCGGAATGGCTGCAAGTTTATGGCAATCGCGTTGTTGGCGGCGGACCTGCTACGACTTCACGCGAAGGCACACCACTCGCAAGCTTGAAAGCAGATTCGAACGATCCTGAAGCCAGCATCCTGAATAAAAATGGCAAAACCGAGGCATGGGACTGGAGCACTTCAAAGATAATAGAAATGAATTGTTTCGTGTGCCACCTCGAAAGTCCCAATAATTCAGCACGCACAGTAAGTATCAAAAGCGGAAACTTCGGCGACGCCAATACAGCAACCTTGATCGGCACCGGAATTGTCACAGACAAGGTTTCAAATGCCTGGGTTTACAACCAGGAAGCTTTTGATCAAAACGGGGAACTCAAAACATACTTTGTCAAGATCCAGGATCCTACCAACGCGAACTGTGCAGCCTGTCATGGTGAAGTTCATACGAATAATGATGAACCTTTGACCATCTCTGCCTATGACTTAACCAATCCACAAACCGCGACAACAGGACAAGTCATCTCTGCACAAAGGATTTCAGATTCAGGATGGAACATCAGCGGCAAGGAAGAGCTGAATCGCTCCTGGGATGTTCATGCGGAACGACAGCTGCAATGCACCGACTGTCACTATGCATTGAACAACCCTGCCCATGCCGATGAAGCACAAAAGGCGGAACCCGATCATCTGCTCTATGATCCACGCGTGCTGGACATCGGCGAATACCTGAAAATGCCCGATCACAANTTTGCACGCGGACAGAGCGCACAGTTCAATGTCGCGNCTGAGTACAAAGGCACCATGCGCCGCTGTGAAAACTGTCACGACGCAAACAAGGGTCACGCCGATTGGCTTCCCTATATTCAGACACACATGGCAGCAGTGGCCTGCGAAACCTGTCACATCCCACAGATGTATGCACCTGCCATTCAATCCTACGATTGGACGGTGCTAACTCTAGATAAGCAACCCGTCAAAATCTATCGTGGTGTGGAAGGCGACCCGAACGCGGTCACTTCACTTATCACTGGGTACAAACCCGTCTTGTTGAACCGCACAAACATCGATGGAAAGCAACTGCTCTCCCCATACAACCTAATCACAACCTATTATTGGATCTACGAGGATGTCAATGGAAATAAACGTCCAGTTCGTCTTGTTGACCTNGAAGCAACNTATTTCGAAAATGGTACGTACGCAGCTGACGTTCTCTNTGCATTCGATGCCAATAGTGACGGTTCACTTTCCAAGACGGAACTTGTCATCGACTCTTCTGCAAAAGAAGAGGTTGTCAAAACAAAACTTGCATCTCTGGGACTTGGCAATCCTCGCATCGAAGGTTTAACTCAACCTTATAGCATCAATCACAATGTCGCGCGCGGTGAGAACGCGGTCAATGATTGTAAAGCTTGCCATGATGATGCGTCGCGTGTTTCCCAACCAATCCAGTTGGCGAATTATTCTCCAAACGGAGTCCTGCCAGTTTTCGACACAGCCAACAATGTCAATGTATCTGGTGAAATTACAAAAAACGATGATGGCGCAGTCTATTACAAACCCGTCCCTGCCAATGACAAGATGTACGTCTTCGGCTCCAGCCGCTTCAATTGGATCGATTGGCTGGGCGCACTGCTATTCGCAGGGAGCCTGTTAGGTGTAGTCGGGCATGGAACGCTGAGATTTATCTCGTTGCGGAAGCAGCCCAAGGGTCTCGCGCGAACCGAGCGGATCTACATGTACGAGTCCTACCGCCGCTTCTGGCACTGGCTGCAAACCCTATCCATTGTCATCCTGTTATTCACAGGCTTGATCATCCACAGACCGGCCATGTTTGGTGCATTCTCTTTCCGCGGCGTCGTGATGGTTCACAATGTGATCGCAGTCATCTTGGTGGTAAACGCCATGCTCTCCTTGTTCTACCACATCACAACAGAGAAAGTGCGCGAATTCATTCCACATCCCCATGGTTTCTTTGACGACGCGATCGTGCAAGCGAAGTATTACATCTCAGGCATCTTCAAGGGAGAAGGACATCCGTTTGAGAAACGACCCGATAGCCGCATGAACCCGATCCAAAAAGCAACTTATTTCAGCATCTTGAACGTGCTGCTGCCATTACAAATGTTGACCGGCGCACTGATGTGGAGTGTGCAAAAATTCCCCGCACTCGCCAACTGGTTTGGTGGACTCCCCTTCCTCGCTCCGTTCCACGCACTTATCGCATGGACGTTTGGGACATTCATCGTTGTCCATGTGTATATGACAACGACTGGCGCAACTCCTCTTGAAGCCACACGTGCGATGATTACGGGCTACGAAGAAGTGGAAGTGCATGAACAATATGAAGAAATGAAAAAAATAGGAGAATCAATATGACCACTGCTCCTGTAACAAAGAAAAATATTTTTAATCGTCCTGAGAAACCATATGTCAATCCATATTTTGGAGGAATGGTGCTCGGAATCATTTTATTCCTGGCTCTNTTTCTGACCGGCAATGGGTTGGGTTCTTCAGGTGGNACGACGCGCCTTGTTGCGTTCATTGAAGATCAGATCAACCCCGCGCACGTGGACCGAACTCCGTACCTCCTCAAGATGGCCGGCGGAGACAAGAATCCACTTGATGACTGGATCATCCCTGTATTTTTCGGTGCGCTGCTGGGCGGTTTCACCTCCGGCACACTCTTTGGAAGAACCAAACTCGAGACCACTAAGGGACCCAATGTCACGAATCGCACACGCTGGCTGATGGCATTCCTGGGCGGCACGATCTTCCTTTATGGAGCACGCATGGCGCGCGGCTGTACCTCCGGTCAGGCGCTGACAGGTGGCGCAACACTCGCTGCAGGTTCTTGGGTGATTATGTTTGCCATTTTCGGCGGGGCCTATGCATTGGCATACTTCGTCCGCAAGTTATGGAACTAGGAGGACACCATGAACTTTCCTCTCCAGGATTTTATAGCAACCAGCGCCGCGCATCCATGGACGTATGTCCTCTTTGGTTTGATTGGCTTTGCCTTTGGCTTCACGCTTGAAATGTCGGGCTTCGGCAATTCAAGGAAACTCGCCGCGCAGTTCTATTTCACGGACCTGACCGTCCTCAAAGTGATGTTCACCGCGATTGTGACGGCGATGGTGCTAACGTTTGGGGCAGCTGGACTCGGTCTCCTCAACTTCAGCCAGGTCTGGGTCAATCCCACCTATCTGCCCTCCGGAATTCTCGGCGGACTCATCATGGGTGTGGGTTTCATCGTGGGCGGGTTCTGCCCTACGACATCACTGGCGGCCGCGTCGACCGGCAAAGTGGATGGCATGTTCTTCGTCTTCGGCGGATTCTTCGGCGCTTTCCTCTTCAGCGAAACGGAGAAATATTTTGACAACTGGTACAACAACGCAGGCTATTACGGTCGCCTGACTCTCGATCAGGTCTTCCATTTGCCTGTTGGTGTCGTTGTTCTGCTCGTCGTCTTGATGGCTCTCTTTATGTTCTGGGGAGCGGAACAACTCGAGCGCATCTTCGGCAGGAAGGATTTAACCAAGGAACCAAAGCTGCGCATCGCGGGAGCAGGCGCTTTGGTTGCGCTCGCGCTTGCAGTCGTTTTCATTGGTACGCCTTCACTCGAAGAAAAATATAACAAACTAACCTTTACCCGCACGGAAAGCATCCCGCAACTAAACGCAGATCCACTCACCGAAACGCATGTCTATTCTGCAGATCAGATGCTGGAAAAACGACTTGTGCAGATCGCGCCTGCCGAATTATTCAAAACCGTATACAACCAGAGCATTAATTTGGTCATGCTGGATGTCCGCACTGAGTCCGATTTCAACCTCTATCATATTAACGGCGCCATCAATATTCCTTTGGATAAACTATCCACAATCATCCCGGACCTATTAACGGAACCGCCTGCGAATAGTGTCTTCGTGCTGATGAGCAATGACGAGGCCGCGGCAACTGAAGCGTGGAAACAAGTATCGGCTTCGACGGTTCCGAATGTTTACATCCTGGAGGGTGGCCTCAACAACTGGATCTCGTTTTTCGGCAAGGATGAAGGTTTCCAAGCCGCATCTTCGGTCACTGACGACAAGTTGGGATATGTCTTCTCTGCCGCATTAGGCAGCAAATATGAATCCTGTGATCCCAATCCGCAAGCCTATGAAGAACTCGAATTCGAAGCCAAGATCAAACTGCAACTCAAGCGCGACAAGAGTGGCGGCGGTTGCGGATAAATAGCTATAAAAGGATATAAAAAATGGAAATACTCGTTGACTTCCCCGGCGGCTCACGCGTGGATGCGCACTTCGAAAACTTCACTGTTCCCACCGATCAGCCTCCTACCGCTAGCGCCCCCTCACCTTTTGAAGTGTTCCTCTCCTCCATTGCAACCTGCGCAGGCATCTATGTGCTTGGCTTCTGCCAGCAGCGCGGCCTGCCAACGGATGGCATTCGAATCGTACAAAGCACACACACCAATCCATCGACTCACATGATAGATCAGATCGATCTTGAAATTTTGATTCCGCCGACCTTCCCAGAGAAATACCGCGACTCGCTCATTCGCTCTGCAGAACTTTGCAAGGTTAAGAAACATCTGGAGAAACCACCAAAATTCCAAATTACAACCAAAGTTGCAGAAGTTCATCCAATGAATTGAAACTGACCAGAAATTTTTTGAAGGCGTAACCCCAATAAAAAGGTCCAGTCAAACCATGGACTGGATCTTATGATGAAGATAGAAAAAAACCTACGATTCGAATCAGGTTTTGNAGATAAGACTGTTTACAGTGGTGTTACGAATCAGAAGCGTATGAGAGCGCCAATATAGCGGGCGACGAGCATCACAAAGGATGTTCTTCGGTATGAAAACAGACGAACTGGATAATCCTCCTCAAAATCTTTTAATTTTAGTAGCATACGAACAACTTCCTGGTTTTGATTGATGCGGTACATTACCCGTTCTCGCAGTTAATAGGATATCTTTACACATAGTCAAGACGGATTTTGCAATTGGAAGTTACAAAAAGTTTCCGTCCGGCTACACTGGACAGCCGGACGGAAAAGACACAAGATAATGGATTGTTCAGAGCGCCATGCCTGGNACTCATTTCCTGGTCAATGCTCAANCNCCCCATACGCTTCGCATACTACGCCAACCGCGGCTTGAGCNGTAGAATTANCCTCCCAGTTCGACAGCCAACGCATCATAGTAAGTGCCAGCTCCAAAACCGTCGATGAGAACATGATCGAAAGGTTTCAGGTTTGGCAGTTCACGCAGGAACGCGATCATATTCGAGGCTGCACTGACGTTTCCAAATTCACTCAACAACCACGGCATGGGCAGGACAATTCCCTCATTCTGAAGGTGCTTTTCCTTGAGTTTGTTGATCTTGTAATTGGCGTGATGGACAATTGCGACGGCCAATGATTTGCCGGCTATCCCTAATTCGTCCAATTTGGTTTGATACGCCGCATAGACGTCGCGTACAACCTGCACGCCGGTCCGCACAAACAATTTGACCATTCCCATAGGCCCCGCCATCGCAATCGAGGAACCATCCTGCGGTTCATGCATCAAACCAGCCACGCGAATGTTGTTCGTGAATGGTTCAGTGACATCCACATTCGTACTTCCATCCATCTTTTGCTTGGAGTGTGGATAATACATTGCCACTTGTAACACGCCCTCATCATCGAACACTTCACGAGACCTGCCGGCCAGGAATTTCATGGTCTGGCCGGGAATAACGCCCACCACACCGGCGGCATTACCGAACATCTGCAAGGCAATTGGATCGTGTGATGAAACAATAAAGCGACTCAAGCCTTCAATGCCCCCCACCAAAACCTTCTTGCCGTAAAGTGATTGAGCAATGTTCTGGTCGAGTTGTTTGTTCTCCGGCAGGTCGGGGTTGAGTGCAAGATGCAAACTACTTGTGGAACCATCGCAGGCTTTATGGATGGCAACCTTCAGCGCGCCTTCGGGAATCCCTGCGGCTTTTGTGATTTTATTGAGGTAATCAGCTGAGACGGGAGCACTCATGCCAATCAGCACAGCTTCCACTTCGGAGGGCTGCCAGTTACAAGCTTTGACAGCTTCGGTCAAAAATTTGGTTCCAATCTCAACTTCAAGCCGGGTATGTTCCTCACGCGTCAGGTTTAGTGGAATATGGTGTCGGTTGCGAAATCCAAGTTCGGACAGATTCAGCTGTTCGTTCGCGGGAATCGGGTGTCCTAGTCGTTGCTCCAAAAAACCGGGCAAGGAATCGTTATCATAGCCTTGGCCCCATGTACCATATACACCTCCAATGCCAACGGCTGGATTGGAGACACACTCAATCCCAAAAGGTATGCCCTGTCCCACATCAATTGTGCCTTTTTCTACGTTGGGACGGTCAAAAAAAGATATTTTTGTATTCTCGACTGTCATTTAATTTACTCCTTATTACCTACCATCGAAACCCCATTCTGTTTTGAAAGTTTCGCTCCTCTTTGGGACTGGTCTGGCGTGCGGGGAGCATTATACCCGTCATGCATATCCTTTTGTGAGATTTCACTGAGCGTACATTGACAAAAATGAAACCCATATTGGAAACTGCATAATCTAATTGTAACATTTGACACTATCAAAACGTCTCGAATATGAGCAAAATAGTCATTCAAAGAATTAAACACCCTATTAGGACAAGAAGATGAACAAGACACTTAACTGCATCTGTACACGGCGGGGTCTTTAGAACGACCGCCTCTTCCCAAGAGACACCTGCATGATGTTTGCATTGCTATGAACTGCTAAACATTTCATAGCAAATTACAACCAGTGCAAGTGGTAACGGCTGACTGCCGCGAACGGTGGGCCTGACCCCGCAAATCTACCAGGTCGTCACGAAACGACTTAATGAATTGCATCCACCGTTTGCTTGCTGAACTGCTAAAAAGCACTCAGTGGCAGGCAGCCGTTTTATTTATTTGAACCCAACTACAAAGGATAACTCAAAATGAAAATCGCAAATAATATAACAGAGCTGGTGGGGAATACACCGCTTGTACGCCTCAACCGCATCACAGTAGGTCTGCAGGCAGAAATCGTCGCCAAATTGGAATTTTTCAACCCGGCCCATTCGGTGAAAGACCGCATTGGTGTGGCAATGATCGATGCTGCTGAAAAAGACGGTCTGATCGACAAGGATACGATCCTGGTCGAACCAACCAGCGGGAATACCGGTATTGCACTGGCGATGGTTGCTGCGGCACGTGGGTACAGACTCATCCTGACGATGCCGGAAACAATGAGCAAGGAACGGCGCATGCTATTGCGCGCGTATGGCGCTGAATTGGTTCTGACGCCAGGACCAGAAGGGATGAGTGGGGCCATCCGCAAAGCGGAAGAGATCGCGGCTTCAGATCCGAAGAAACACTTTATCCCACAGCAATTCCAGAACCCGGCGAATCCCGAAATCCATCGGAAGACGACTGCTGAGGAAATCTGGCGGGACACCGATGGAAAAGTGGATTATCTCGTGGCCGGCATTGGCACAGGCGGCACGATCACCGGCGTGGGCGAGGTTATAAAATCGCGCAAGCCTTCTTTTAAAGCCATCGCGGTCGAGCCGGATGCCTCTCCTGTGCTCTCCGGCGGCGTGAAAGGGCCCCATGCCATCCAAGGCATCGGGGCTGGATTTGTTCCAGATATTCTCAACACCGAAATTTATGATGAGATCATCCGCGTGAAAAATGAGGATGCTTTTCAGACCGCGCGCCGCCTGGCGCGTGAAGAGGGCTTGCTGGTGGGAATCTCGTCCGGAGCCGCGACCTGGGCTGCGTTACAGGTGGCGAACCGCACCGAGAATGCAGGGAAGTTGATCGTGGTCATCATCCCCTCTTTTGGCGAACGGTATCTGTCTACGCCGCTGTTTGCGGATTTGATCGAAGAACAGGCAACGGCGTAGTAATAGACGCTGGTCGAGTAAGCCCCAACGATTTTTGAGGGCTGCATTGAGGCCACTACATAACAGGATATATTTTGTTTGTATCTAATGGGTTGGTCTCGATACGGGCTGGAATAAGCGTCCAGCCCTACTCGACCACCAGATATTAAATAGAAAGTGTAAGTTAGATGTTCAATATCATTCGTGAAGATATTCAATCCGTCCTAGACCGCGATCCGGCCGCCCGTAACACTCTCGAAGTGATGATTTGCTACCCCGGCTTGCATGCGATTTGGGCACACCGGCTTTCCCATCAATTTTGGAAGAGTGGATTAAAACTTTTCGCGCGCTGGATCTCGCAGATCATGCGTGGCATCACAGGGATCGAGATCCACCCCGCTGCGACGATTGGTCGCAAGGTTTTTATCGATCACGGCATGGGTGTAGTGATCGGCGAGACCGCGGAGGTCGGCAACCATGTTACGATTTATCATGGCGTCACGTTAGGGGGAACAAGCCTGCATAAGACCAAACGCCATCCGACTATCGAAGATCATGTGGTGATCGGCGCAGGCGCGAAGGTTTTGGGAGCCATTACCATTGGCGCGAATAGCCGGGTTGGCGCGAATGCGGTTGTCGTGAAATCCACACCGCCAAATTCGGTGGTCGTCGGCATACCGGGACAGGTAGTGGTGCGCGATCTTTCATTACACGCGCCCGGCGAGAAAGCGGATTTGGAGCACGGCCGCCTGCCCGATACCATAAGTGAGACGCTGGCGACGTTGATCGTACATGTCGAAGCCCTGGAAAAACGGGTCAACGGCGGCGCGTATGGGCCCGTACTGCACGCGCCTGAGCACGGGGTTTGGCATTGGGGCGACTTCTCGATATGATGCCAATCCATGTCACTCTGAGCAACTGCTTCGTGGGGATTGACGAATCTGTTTCTTAGAGTACGAGACTCTTCGCTCAGAGTCACATACACGCTTTTCTAAGAAAAATCTAAATTTTCTCCCATTTTTCGCGACAAATCTGTTTCCTGGGGGTATCAGGTGTATAATAAAAAAATAAGGTTACATCATATAGTAAGGAAGTAACCATTCACAAACTAATGGCTTCTACAAGCAAAAAACAATCTACGCAATCCCCCACACCTCAACGCAAATCAACAAAAAATAACAAAGTAAACCTTCGTTCCTCAAAGACCAACGAATTAGCTGTGGTCGGTATTGGCGCGTCTGCGGGCGGTTTGAAGGCATTGCAAGCCTTCTTTGAATCTGTGCCGGATAATACAGGCATGGCTTTTGTCGTCATTACCCATCTGCACCCGGAATATGAAAGTCATCTGGCAGAGATTTTACAAAACAGTACGCAGATGCCTGTCACACAGGTCAGTGGTTTGGTTGCTCTGGAAGGCAACCATGTTTATGTGATCCCGCCCAACCGCCGCCTGGTCATGGCTGACAGCCAATTAGATATCACTGAATTCAACGAACCGCGCGGGCAACGCACTCCTGTTGACTATTTCTTCCGCAGTCTGGCAAAGGCTCATCCCAATTCTGTAGGGATCATTCTCTCGGGTGGCGGGACAGATGGATCGGTGGGAGTCAAGGCCATTAAGGAAGTGGGCGGATTGCTCATGGTCCAGCATCCGGACGAGGCCGAATATGATAGCATGCCGCGCGCCTCCATCGCCACAGGCCTGGCGGACGTGGTGCTTCCGGTCAAGGAGCTGGCTCATAAGCTGGTGGATTACGTTCGGATTCAGCCCGAATTGCCCAATGACCCGGATAAACTCAACCAACGCCAGTTGGAAATCGTCCGGCGGATTTTAGCGCATGTCCATGCCCGGACGGGCCACGATTTCAGCCAGTACAAACGTTCCACCGTTTTTCGTCGCATCCAGCGGCGTATGCAGATCAACGGACTTTCAACCCTGGAGGCGTATCTCCATTATCTGCGGCAAAATGTCACCGAGGCGACAGCTATGTTCAACGACGTTCTGATCGGTGTCACAAGCTTCTTCCGAGACCGCGAATCATGGCAGCAACTGGCAGACCAGGTCATCCCGCTTATCTTTAAAGGCAAGGAAACCGGCGATATGGTGCGTAGCTGGACAGTTGGATGCGCTACAGGCGAGGAAGCATATTCGCTGGCGATCCTGCTTTTTGAATATGGCGACAAGCTGGAGATCCGCCCACAGATTCAGGTGTTTGCTTCCGATCTGGATGAAAATTCCATCAAGCAGGCCCGCGAGGGCTTGTATCCTGCAGCCATTGAAGCCGATGTCAGCCTCGAGAGGCTGGAGCGATTCTTCACCCGTGAAGGCGATTATTACCGGGTGCGGCAGGAATTACGTGATGCGGTGCTATTCACAAATCATAGCGTGCTGCGCGATGCACCCTTCTCCCGCTTGGACTTGATCTCCTGCCGCAACCTGCTGATCTATCTGGAACGTGAGATACAGGATACTGTGTTCGATATTTTCCATTATGCCCTGAAGCCCGGTGGATACCTCTTTCTCGGCAATTCGGAATCAGCCGAGGGAGCGAATGAGCTATTTCAAACGGTGGATAAAATACACCATATCTACCGTGCCAAACTGTGGAGCCGTGAACAGCCGCATGTGCCTTCCTTGCCATTTTCTGTGGGCCGATCCACGCGTGCTGAGATTTATGCTCAGCCACATACTCCCCGTGCGCATTCCACCCGGGAAGTACCTCTCCTGGCGGGTGACCACCAGAAGGCGCTGGAGACGTATGCGCCCCCCAGTGTTTTGATCAATGAGAAGTATGCTGTGTTGCACGTCTCAGAAACTGCCGGGCGTTATTTGGTACAGCCTGTGGGACCCATTACTACAGACCTGCTGAAATTAGTGCGTCCGGAACTGCAATTGGAATTGCGGACCGCGCTGTTCCACGCTTTTGAAAAGGATCAGGCGATCCTCACTCATGCCATTCCAGTCCAGTTCAATGGTCATCCGCATCGAGTGATCCTTTCCATCATCCCCCGCAAAGCGGCGACTGCGGATGACAAAAAACAGGAGAAACAGGCGCTGGTCTTTTTTCTGGAAGACGAGCAGGTAGAACCGTCTGCTGAGGTCGCCCACGAGTTAGATGAAACTCGCAAAAATACACTGGTGATGCGGTTGGAATCTGAGGTGCGGCGCCTGCGCGAGCAGTTGCAAGCCAGCATCGAAGAATATGAGAGTTCCAATGAAGAGTTGAAGGCCTCCAACGAAGAATTACAATCCATCAATGAGGAGTATCGCTCCGCCACTGAAGAATTGGAGACGAGCAAAGAGGAACTGCAATCGGTCAATGAGGAACTGCAGACGGTCAATAATGAACTGAAGAACAAACTCGACGAGATTTCGCGCTCTCACAGCGATCTGGAAAACCTCATGGGAGCCACGGAAGTTGCGATGCTCTTCCTCGACCGTGACCTGCGCATCCGTCACTACACACCGGGCATGCAGCAGTTGTTTAATATTATGCCGGGCGACCGCGGCCGGCCGATCAAACATTTCACTCACACGTTCCAATACAGCCAGTTTCTCGAAGATGCCCAGGAAGTTTTGCACACGCTCATACCCATTGAGCGCGAGGTACGAGGCGAGGAAGGCGGCTGGTTCCTACTCCGCATGCGTCCCTTCCGAACGACAGAGGATCGCATCGAAGGTGTGATCTTTACGTTTGTGGATATCACACGGCTCAAGCAGGCTGAGGCAGAGCTGGTTGAGCTGAACGCAACTCTGGAACAACGCGTCCTGGAGCGGACTAAGGAGTTAAATGAGGCAAACCAGCAGATCGCTCAGGCCCGTGATCTCTTCTATGCTCTCTTCAATGCCAACCCCATCCCTACCGCGCTCACACGTATGGAAGACGATGTCTTCCTCAATGTCAACGATGAATTCCTCAATTACTTTGGTTTCGAACGTGATAAGATCATAGGTCACACTACTCAAGAATTTGCGCTGGGGCTGGGGCTGGGGCTGGGACTGGGACTGGGGACGCGTGAAGAATTTATTGATTATCTTAGGCAAGAGGGCAGAATTAGGAATTACGAGATGGAACTGAAGAGTCCCTCTGATGAGATTCAAAATGTCCTGGCGTCAGCTCAATATATCAATATTGATAATGCAGATGCTCTTATCATAACTTTCATTGACATCACCGAACGGGTCCGCGCCGAGCAGCAGGTCCGCTGGCTGGCTTCTGAACTGACCGGGACCGAGCAGGCCGAACGGCACCGGCTTTCCCAGGTTTTGCATGATGACCTGCAGCAGCGTATCTTTGCGATCCAGATGCAGTTGTCCTTCTTGAAGGACGCGTACGAGAAGAACGATCTGAAGGCCTTTGAAATAGACTTTCCTCAGATCGAAGAATGGCTGGCGGAATCGATTCGG
>Ga0065704_10070275_pt1 | contig 41412 bp, 59 predicted proteins | sample SwiRhicommuniRL2_FD_59091 | JGI IMG/M metagenome (GOLD analysis project Ga0065704, IMG submission 59091) | Switchgrass rhizosphere bacterial communities from Rose Lake, Michigan, USA - RL2 v2 (version 2) | ecosystem: Host-associated > Plants > Roots > Rhizosphere > Soil | place: East Lansing, MI | reverse complement strand
GGCGCGGCCATCCGCTCGACCGGCGCGCGCGGCGCGGTGACCGCCTCGATCGCGCGCTCGACCCGGCGGACGCGACGGCTGTTGACCAGCGCAGCGCCCGCGGGCGTCAGGTCGCCCGTGCCGCTCAGCGCATCGACGGCATAGCCCTCATCTTCCAGCGCGTCATACAGGCGCGTGGCCACGCCCTGCCGCCGAAACTCCGGCTGCACGAAGCTTCTCACCTCGGGGAAAGTCTCGCGCGCCTCGGCCGTGATCGGATATTGCACCGCGCCCCGCGCCACCCCGTCCGCATCGCGGAACACCGCCGTCGCTAGCTGGCCGTCTTCGACCCGCACCGATATGCCCGGCTCGCCGCGCGCGGGCTGAAATGTCAGGATGGAGGCGGGGCCTAGTCCTTCATCGGGCGCGGCGTCCTGCGCCACCGTCGCCCGCACGAACTCGGGCTTGCTGTCCACTTCGGCGATCAGCAGCCGGGGATCGATCCCCAGCATCTCCGCCTCATCCGCCGCCTGCGCCACCCGCCACGTCGCCTCATCGGGGAACAGATCGCGCCGCAGGTCGGGCAGCACCGGCTCATCGGGCAGGTCGGCCCATTCGGCAGGCGCGATATCGTCAGCCATGGCGGGCAGTTCGGCGGACCGCACCGGCCCATCCTCTATCCCGGTGCGCCGCCGGAAATTCTCGACATAGGCGCGCGTTTCGGCGGGGAGATATTTCTCCCAATTATCCGGCTCGCCCGCGCGCGCCGCCCGCGCCATTGCGCCGCGCAGCCCTTTGCCGCTGCGGGCGCTGCCGGGACCTGCATTATAGGCTGCGGCAGCCTTGGCCGGGTCGCCAAACGTATCCAGCTGCTTTTTGAAATAGGCTTGGCCCAGCGCCTCATTATAGGCGTGTTCGCTGCGATAGCGGGCGTCATCCCATGGCAGCCCCGCCAGTTTCGCCGCCTCCTTTGCCGTGCCGGGCAGAACCTGCGCCGGGCCGATTGCACCCTTCGGACTGGTCAGGAACCGGCCCTGCTTATCGGTACCGCCCTCATTGCCGATGATCGCCCGCCACATCGTCGCCATCGGTGGCGGCGCAACGGGGCGGGCCGGAGAGGGGACGGCGCCCCCCTCAATCCGGTCCGCCGCCGCGCGCAGGCCCCGCTCCATACGCGTAAAATGCGCATGGTCCCCCGCCGGGCCGCGAACATAGGGACTCGCATCGGCGATATTTTCTGTCCGCTCGATCACATTGACGGCGGCGCGCTCATCGGGCGTCCAATTCTCCTCCGGCACGACCTTGCGGAAGGCGTCGACCGTCGCGCGATCGGACAGGTAGAGGTGCGCGCCCTTGCCGATCGCGCCGCCCACAAAGCCAAAGCCGCCCTGCGCCGCCACATCGAACGCCGTGTCGCCCGGGGTCCGCTCGACGCCGAGCCGTTCCGCTTCCTTGCGCACGAACGGCTCGGCCGCGATCGCCGCGCCCGCATTGACCGCGCCCTCTTTCAGACCGGTCATGATGATCTGCCGCGCCGCGCCGCCCGCCGCGCCGCCGACCGGGATGAAGGCCGTCAGCCATGTCTCTGGATCGTCCCAGCTCGCGCCGATCGCGCCGATGAAGGAGCCGACCTTGCCCATGCCGGTCAGCCGCTCGGCTGAGAGGCTGGCCTTCTCCATGTCGGCCCGCTGCCGCACCGTCGCCGCCGCCGTCAGGCTGGCGTCGTCATGCACATCGTCATGGCCCTTGATGAGGCCCTTCGCCCGCGCATCGGCCAGCGCCCGCCAGAATTGCTGGCTGCGCTGATCCTTGCCATTGCCGCCGAGCGTGGCCATCGCCTCGCTTGTCAGGCCGAAATCGCCATAGCCGCCCTTGCGCAACTGGCCTGCGAGATCGCGATATATGTCCGTGCGATAGCGGATGCCGTTCGATCCGGTATCCGGCCCCGTCTGCGCGACATTATAGCCCACGCCGATGCCGCCAAAGAAACCGGTGTCCTTGGGGGCCTCGGCGATCGGCGTCGGGCTGGGGCGGACCTCTACGCTCCAATCACCGCGAGGATTGCGGGGGTCCGTCATTTGCCGTTCCACGAGAAATAGACGGTGAAGTCGGTGCCATCCTTCGCCTTCAGTGCGCGCCCAGCGCTATCGACCATCGCATATCGATCGCCGCCAACATTGACGGGCGTGTAGTAGCGACGGATTTCGGCGGCGGAGACGGTGCCCCCGCTCGAATGTGCACCCGTCATATTGCGTCGGGAGAACTCTCTATCGAAATCTTCCTGGCTCATCCTGTAGGGAAGGACGATCTTCTTGCCGTTCCACTCTCCGACGCCGCCCTGTTTCACCCCGTTGCGCGCCCAGGTGCCGCCTAGTGCGCGGTGCAGTGCTTCATCCCAGATTTCGTCTGTGAGCGCCTTTGCTCGCCTTTCAACGACAAGCGTATCGGCGATGCCTTCGACCGCTTGCTTAACACCGAGCTGATAGTCGACACCCATCTGAACGAGAGCACCACCGACGCTGCGCCCGAACTTGGTATCCAGCAGGGATGGCGTGACCGCGCCGGGATTGATTTTCCCCGCCGCCTCGCCGCGCAGGAGCAAGGCGCGGGATTGGGGCGTGAGCGTCGTCGCGACAATCATCAACCGGTTGCCGGGGTCGACCTGCCGAGCCGCCGCCATGGCTGCGCCGGTCGAGAAGTGCGCCAGCGCGTCGGCGACCTTGATCTGCCCGGCGAGGCCGCTTTTCGCCAGCGCCTGATACCGCTCGACATCATCCGGCCCGAGCGGCTGCGGCACCGCCAGCCCGCGGCGCTGCGCGTCGGCGACCGCATCCCGCTCGCGCTGCGCGAAGCTGGCAGGGTTGGCATCGTCCAGCGCCGAGGCATAATTCGGCTCGGCCTCGCGCATTTTCGTCCGCAGCGTGTCGAGCTGCTCATGCTCGGTCACCAGATCAGGCTTGCTCCGCCAGTCGGCGGTGCGCTCGATCACACCCATGCGCTGCGAAATCTGCCCGGCATCAGCATTGCCGTCGCCATATCGAGTGTTGATCTCCGCCTTCACCGCGCTGGCGCGGAAGGTATAGGCGCGATCGGGCTTACCCTCTGCCTCCGCTCGCTCCGCCGCTGCGCGCAGCGCGTTGGGATCGACGGCACCCCCATCATCCGCCTGCAATTTTAGCGCATCTTCCGCGTTGGTAGCGAGTTGGGCTTGCTCGCGCGCCACCCGCTCGCCCGCAATCCTCTGGCGATCGATGGCGGCATCAGCGCCGTTGCGCAGGGCGCGCATCTGGTCGGGCGAAACCAGATCATCGAACTGCCCTCTGTCGAGCAACACCTTGAGGGCAAGCGGGTTTTGCTCTCGCATCCCGCCAGCGAAGCCGAGCGCCGCCGCCTGCTCCTTATAACGCAGTATCTTTTCCTGCACATCGGCAGAAAGCCCGGTCATTGCCGCCACGCCCTGACGTGCAAATTCCAGCTCTTCCCGGAACTTGCTAGGGTCAGGGTCACGCTGGAGCCGGTTGCCGACAATATCGGCCGCCGCTTGATGATCGGCCACCATCTTGCCGATGCGCGCACCCTGCTCATATTCATAGGCCGAGCCGCGCGCGCGCGCGCCGAACTGCGCCATCTGCTCGCGGGCGCTGTTAATCAGGCGTGTCTCGGTCAGTCCCTTGACAAGCTCGCTACTCTCGGCCTCCCAAGCATCGCCAATGGCTTGAGCATGCCCAGCGCCACCGGGAGCAGGCGAGTTGCGCAGATCGAGGGACAGCTTGTCCATGCGCTCGCGCGCGGCAGCGAAGCGCGCATTGAAATCGGCGGCCTCCTGATCGGCTTTCTGCTGTCTCTCGATCTGATAGGCCGATATTTTGGCGCGGTGCAGGCTGTCGCCGACCCGCCCGATGGCCGCGCCCACATCGGCGCCAAAGGCGTCAGCGTTGGCAGAGGGCAGGGCCGCCGAACGGCCAGGGCCGGACTGCTGCTGATAGCCGCGCTCCTCAATAGCCATAGCTGCTGCCCGATGGCGCGAAGGCGCGCGAAACGCGGTCCTGATTGACGACGATGCCCGTCTCATTGGCGCTGGGCGCGGAAGTGGTCCCAGATTTATTGGCAGCCCAGTCTGCCTTGAAGTCCAGCACGTTGGACGCAGCGTTCAGCATCCCGGCAGTATAGGCATTCTTGCCCGCCGCCAGCGCCTGCGCCCCTTGCACACGATAGCCGATGGCGCGCGACTGCGCCTCACGCCGGGCATTGAGCGCATCCATGGTGGCGTTGATCTGGCTTTCGGTCAGGGCGTCCAGCGCCGATCCCGTCCCGATCTGAAAGCCGTTGCCCGCCTGCGCGCTGATCTGGTTGCCCATGGCCTGCCGCGCTGCCTCGCGGATCTGCGCCACCTGTGCCGCGCCCTCGCGTTCGGATGAAATCGCGTTCTGCTCGGCAACTTTCTTGTTGTACTTTCCGGCCTCATAACCGGCCGCACCGTTGACCAGGCTGCCGACCGCCTTCACCGCGTCCGTCATCCGCCGATCCTTTCCAGCAGCATGTGAGTTTCGGCGGCCGCGCCGTAGCGGCGCAGGACGTGCGCTGGGCGCAGGCCCGACAGCATGGCGAAGCGAACCTCGCGCGACGGCCGCAGCATCGCGATCTCGATCATCTGCTGCGCATCGAGGGCGGAAAAGCTGGCGAGCAGCGCATCGGCGTCGACCGACCGGGCAATCGCCTCGATCCGATCATAGCCACAATCCAGCACACGCGCCCGGGCGAAGCGGGTGACGGCCAGATGCGCCGGTCCGATCCCATTCGCCAGTATCGCCCAGGTGATGACGTGCGAACCCCCGAAGGTCGCGCGCATCCCCAGGCACGCGACCAGATCGCCATGCCAGGAACAGGCCCACGCCTCCCCCCAAAAACCGCTTGCGCCGACGCCGCACAGCATCTCGGCATCTTCCCGCGTGGCCGGGGCGGCGAGGCCCATTTGCATCCTTTGATCGGGGTGACGCTCGATCGACAATATGTCGTCCGGGGAGCAAAGGCGCACCGACAGGCTCAAGCGTCATCTCCCACATCAATGCGCGGCATGGCGGCGACTATCGTGGCGGGCAGGGGGTCGCTGGATACGAACTCGGCCTGACCGTTCCGCGTCCAGCTGGACGAGACCGATTTGCTGCTGTCACCCGTGTAAGGCGCGATCGGCTCATCCATTTTGGCACCGGCAGGGCGGTCGAACAGATTATCGAGCTTGTCGTCGACGCCACCGACGCGGATGCCGACCGTCTCCAACACCCGCACGCCGATGCGCACAAGCCGGTGTTTCAATCCTACGCTGGTCTGCCCGTTCAGCTTCAGCTCCGGCCGAAGCGTGACGCAGCGCGCTGTGAAGGGCAGGCCAACCGTCACCCGGAAATCGACGCTCGGCACCGCCTTTTCCGGCAGGTCGAACGCGCCATCCTCGTCAACCGTGATACCATCGACCACGGCGCCGGCAGCCAGCACCGCGACCGCCTTGCCAGCCAGATGCGCTGCTCCGGTGAAATGCGTCTGCCCGGCCGTCGCCATGACGGTGAGCCCCGCATCGACGAAAAAGGCATCCTCGATCGGATCGCCGTCATCGCGCCACCTTGCCATGCGCTCGATCGACTTTACCCCGTCGCGCTCGATCAGCGCCCACAGCTCATCGTCTAGACCGTTCTGATCCGTGATACAGACGGCCGACAGGATCTTGCCGCCGCCACCCAGGATGATGCGGGCAAAACCCTTGATCTCCTGTTCGGGCGCATGAGGATGCACCGCCATCTGTCCGTCGCCGCGAACACAAAACAGCAGCTCCTCCGGCTCTTTCTGGAACGCCATTTGCAGAATACCCGTCTTGGTGACATGCCGCGACCAGACGGTGATATTGTTGGCGATGTAGCGATCCTTGGCGAAGTCATAGCCGACTTCGCGCAGCTTGCGGCCGCCGCGCTGGATGAAGATTGTCGAGCTGGCAATCTGGACAGGATAGACGCCGACCGATCCATAGAAGCTCTGGGGATCGGCAGCGATATTGTCGCCGCTCACTGCCAGCGCGCTGTTGATGGCCCCCACCGCGATCTCGCGCGATGCTGTCCCGACGATCAGCTTACGATCGCCCACGACCCATAGCGCCGGATCTTCCGTCGCCATGGTGCGCCGAAACGCCATGTCGGCGGAGATCGTGCCGCTGGCCGTCGTCGTGGCGAAATTGACCTGGCCGCCGCCATAGTCGCCGACAACACTGCCATGCACATCGAAATCCTTGATCGCGACCATGCGGCCGCCCCAGATCGTCACCAGGTTCGGCCAGCCCGCCGCAGTCGAGAAAGCCGCGTGCGACCAGCGATAGGACGCGACCGTCGTCAGGCTGCTGGGCAACTGGCGCGTGACGGTGCCGGTTGCCGACAGCCCGTCTCCCGCGACCGTTACGATCGTGACGATGCCATAGAGATCATGGACATAGCGCCATTTGACCCCATAAGGGCCATCGTCGTTGATATCCTTTGTCAGCGTCCCGTCATATTCGGAACCGCTGGTATGGATCGGCTGATTGGAGCCGGTGGTGCCGGCCGTCTCGGCTACATAGGCCCTGCCGCTCGACCGAACCATGGTGCCGATCGTGATGTCCTTCCGGCCGACTTCCCAGGCGATGATGTTCGAAAAATCCTTCGCCTCAATACGAAAGAAGGCGCCCACATGTCCGGCGTTGAAGATCGGCTGCGCCGCGGTGATGGTGACCGCCGCGCCTACATTGACGGCATTGACCAGGACCGTGCTGTTTTCCGTCGTGTTCTGATCGAGGAAGGGGCCATTCTTCAGCGTCAGATTGCTATGCGAGAAAGTCGCTGCGCCGGTTCGCGCGAGCGCCGCCAGAGGATAGGACCGGTGCGCGATGTAAAGCCGGTCATAGCTTTGCTGGAACGACAGCGCCGGCGCCGCCGTGGCGGGATAGGGCGTCGTCACTTCATAGGGTACGCCTGGAGTAGCGTCGATCTGGCCGCCATTGGTAAAGAAGCGGGCCTTCAAGTCGCCCAGCTCGATGACATAGTCCTGCGTCAGGTTGAAGCGGAAGGTCGACAACCAGGTCGAGCTTTCATCCGCAGGCCGGATATATTCGAAACCCGGTCGCTTCACGATCGGCCCTTCGACCGTCGGCACGAAATTCTCGCAGGTTTCCAGCCCGATCTGATAGATCGCGGTGTCAGTGCGGCCCATCATTCGGGGCGATAACTCGCCACCGTTGAAGCTGTTGATGATCGACCGGATGACACCCATCAGCGGCGCGGCCCCGCCATCCAGCCACCGCCGAAGCGGGCAGTTTCCCAGCCGGTCCATTCCGGAACGACAGCGGGGTTTTCACGCGCATCGACCCGTTTGGCCTGGCTCAACGCATCCTGGTAATATTGCCAGCCAGCCTGCCGGTCATAGCTGCTGCCCGCGATCCGCGTGCCGATCTGGACAGCGAGCCGCCGGGAAAAGGCGACAGCGAACAGATCGTCCCACAGCGCCGGTTCCTCGATATCCTGCAGGAACCGAATATAGACCGGGCCGATACTGTTGCAGAGGATCGATCGACCCTCCAACTGATAGTCATTGTCGGAAAGGTTGAGCACCTCGACCAGGCGCAGGCATTCCGCCGGCAAGGGAAAGGAATGGGCCCACGGATACGGCACATCATCCAGCGCCTCCGCTGCCAGCCCTTTGCGAGCCATAGCGAAATTCCACATATGGTCGCGAATGGCTGCCTGCCGACACAGCGCCCACACCGCCGCGATAGTGCGGCCGATATGCGTGTCGTCTCCGGGCGACATGATCTGATCGTCCTCGCCGATCAGCGAGGCCGCCATGTTCGCGATGGTGACATAATCCGCCATCGCCTCCGCCCCTTAGACCTGCGGCCAGGGCGCGCGCTGGATCTGCTGACTGAAGGCTTCGAGCATGATGATCGCCTCGCCTTTGGTCAGCTTGGTCTGATCGATGTTCAGCGACATCGTGTCGCTTTGCGCCTCGGCACTGCCGGCGGCGACCGTAACATCCTTCGCGGTAAGACCCGCGCCGCGCTTCATGGTGAGCTTGAACTGGGGCATGACACACTCCGGAAAAAAGAAGGTGCCGGGGCGGCTCGACGGCACCGCCCCGGCTTCGACCTGAAAGGATCAGGCCGAAATCGTGTATTCGATGTCGATGCCGCCGATGATGGCGGAGCCGATACCGGCGGTGCCGAGCGTCAGCCAGAGATCTTCCTCTGCGGTGAGCTTCGCCTGCGCCCAGTTCGCCGCTTTCGGACCCAACGCCACCGGCACATCGACCGTAGTGAGCACCTTGGCGTTGACATATTTGGTCGGCGCAGCAGTCGTACCGATCGACAACGTGGCGGTGCCGAGCGTGGTGTCAGTGATGCCGGTAATCGCCTTGACCTTCGCGCCGATCGGCAACCGACCGAGGTAGAGACGATCTGCCGCCGCCTGGGCGGTGCCAGTCGGGAAAGAGGCGGTGATGACCCGCCGCTTGGCATGAACCAGGCCGCCATCGGCCAGCTTGGGAGGGAGCGTGCCATCGGCAACGCCAACCTGTTCGAGTGCATAACGATCTGCCATGTCCTACTTCCTTGAAAGGACGAGCTTCGATGACGGGCGGGCAAACCCACCCGCCATGATCAGGCTTCGCTGTTGAGGATGATGCCGACCTTGCCGGACTGGGTACGGGAGGTCGCCACGGTCGAACTGGCGAAATACTGTTCGGCGTAGCGCTTGGTCGGCAGCTTATCGCCACCCACCGCGAACAGCTGCTCCCACTCGATCTTCGCCAGGCCGTCCTTCACCCAGAACGGGTTGCGGCGGTAGCCGCTGCCGTCGACCGTCAGGGGAGAGGCGTCGAGCATCGGATTGGACAGTTCCATTTCGATGATCGTCCACCCCAGAATGCGGGTGAAGTTGCCGGTCTGCGCGTCGATCTGGGCGCCCAGGCTCTTGAAGTCCTCCGACGTCAGCTGGACATCCTTCAGCAGATCGTCCTGCTGCTCGGCCGTCAGAACGATAAACCGTTCCTGCTGCATATCGTTGAAATTCTGCGCGAGGATCTTGCGCGCCGTGCGCAGCTTGTCCAGGTTCATGCGCTGCGCGCCCGATGCGCCGCCCTGGGTGACGGGGACAGTCATGCCGCCGGCCAGCGGGGTCAGCGTGGTGCCATCCTTGCCGGTGATCATGTTTCCATACAGACCGAACAGCGACTGATCGTCCCAATGGCGATTGATCGCGTCGCGCTGGGCAATCATGTAGCCCGAACCGATGTTGATGTTAGTGGCCAGCTTGTCGTTCCGGTCGACCAGATCGGCGACGTAGCTTTCGACCGGCTTGGTCACCCACACGCGCTCATGCGGCGTATTGGTGTATTTCGTGTCGCCGTGGCGGTCATTGCCCTTCTGGACCTTCACCGCGCCAAGAAAATCTTTCAGATCGACTTTCTCGGCACCAGCACCATCTACAGGACCGGCCGCGTGCGTATAGATCAGCGACTTGCGCTGCTGCAGCATCATTTCCAGATTGTTCTGGAACTTGGATTGAGCGGTAGTGTTGACTTGATCGGACACGATATGCCCTTTCGAAAATCGGAGTTGAGGCCAATTTGCGAAGGGCTTGCCGGACGAATGCCGGGCCACTCTATCGTTTAACGCCCGCGATCGGCGCCCCGTTCGGGGAGAGCTCCGGGCCGCGAAGGGCTTGCCAGAGACTTAAAGTGTCGGGGAGATCGACCGATCCCCCCGAACCGGAAGCCGTTAAATCTCAAAGCGCGACTCGCCTGTCAAGCGCGCTTTTTGGCCTCCTGATCAATCACATCGTTCAACCGATCCCAGCGCTGCCGTTCGGCGGTGCCGGGCGTCATGATCTTGTCCATGATCGACTGATCGGCCTTCATCCGGTTGATCTCGGCTTGCGCTTCTGATGCCGACACGCCGAACCGGCCCGAGCCGCCGGTGATGAGTGTATCCTCCGCAATGCCGCCGCCGATCTTCGCCAGGAACTTGAGAGCTTCATCCGAACCCCAGGCCGCCTGCAACTGCGCCACCTTCGACCGATCAAGGCCAAGACCACGCATCGCCGCCTGACAATCCGCCAGTTTTGCATCCTTGTCGGCGCCCCAGGCCTTGAGCTGCGCCTGCGTCAGATCGTCCTGGCGCTTCACCTCCGCGATATGATCCTCGACCTGCTGTGCGACATAGGCATTGGCGACAGCCTCGAAGCCCGCCTTGGGCAAGCCATTCTCATGCGCGATCGCCGCCAGCTTGCCGATCATGTCGCCGTCGAGTTCCAGCCCGCCACTGGTTTCCGGCAGCTTGATCTCATAGCCCTCGGCATTCTCCGGCACACCGATCCCCGCACGAAACGCAGCGACCTCCTCGGCACTGGCGCCCTCACCGGGCACTTTCACCCGCCCGCTGTCATGCAAACCCTTTTCGGCGGAGCGATAGGCCTTCACCAGGCCATCGAGATCCTTGAACCCCTTTGCCTTGATGTAGTCGCGATTGCTGGCCGTCTCCCCCTCTCCAATGTCGCCCGAAATGCCGCCATACCAGTCCGGATCGATGACAGCGCCTTCGCCACCGCCGTTGCCCCCATCGGCACCGCCGCCCAGCGCTTCACTGCCATCGGCCGCGCCACCGTCGCCGCCATTATTGCCACCGTCACCGCCGCCCAGAAGCGCCGCTGCCCCACCCACGTCAAAGTCCATCGTCGACCTCCATCATCATTTGGACCGTTTTTTCATCAAGATTGAGAAAGCTCATCAGCCGCAGCCACACCTCGCGACGCCCCTCGCGGCGCGCCATGATCAGCGGATCGGGCGCGAACGCCGTCGTCTGCGCGAAACAAAAATCGCGAAGGTCGGCCAGCACCGCCTCCGCATCGCGCTTGAGCAGGCTGTTTTCCCCAAAGAACACGCGCTCCGCCGCCGCCTCGACACCTTCCTGTTCCAGTTCAACCACCTGCGGTTCAGCCATGAACAGGCGCTTGAAGGCGCGCGACTGGACGATCGCGCGCACGCGCTTCATGTTGCGGACCTGCGTTGCACTCATAGCCCACCTGCGATCTGGTTGCCCTGCGCCATGTCCTTGTACGCGCCGGCGACGGCCGCCATCTGTTCGGCCGTCTGCTGCTGCATCTCCGCATCAGCCCGCGCCTGGCGTTTCGCGGCAACCTTGTCCGGCGTCGCGATCCAGCTCGGCCGCACACCCAGCACATCCGCCAGGCCGGGCGCCGCCGTGTCGGTATCGACATGATCCCAGACGCCAGGATCTACCTGCGCCATAGGCGTCATCGCCTCAATCCAGCGCGTGAAGCCTGCGCCCTCTCCGGCGCGAGCCATCCGGGACAGAGGATTTTCATAATAGACCATCGGCGAAGCGCCCGCCTCGCGCACGACGTCAGGGAAGGGATCGACCTGCCCAGCGGACATCGCCAACTCCAGATCGCGGAGCGTGACGGGGTTCTGCTTTTCGGTTTCGAACCGATCGGCATAGGGCTCTACCAGCGCGCCCTGTTTGGCCGCGATCTCCAGCACGGCCTGCGCCGATCGCTGCACCGCCTGGTCCTGCCGCAGCAGCATCCAGAAATCTTCCAGGAACTCGGTGCGGATGACATTGCGCTCACCCTCGAGCAGTTCGATGCCTACGGGCAGATCGCCACCTTGAGGGATGGCCTTCACCAGTAAATTCCCCGCATGATCCACCAGACCGGGATTGAGCCCGCCAGGCTTGGTCGACAGGCTGGTGATGCCGTCGTCGTCATAGAAGGCGAGGGCGGGATCGACCGCCTTGTGTCCGGCGCGCAGGATCGTCTGCGCCATGACGTTGGCGCCCATGATCGACGGCAGGACATTGCTCGCAGGCGACCGCCCATATTTCTCGCCCGACGCCGTGTCGTGCCGAGACACGCTGATCGGCATGGTGCGGAACCCGCCGCGGTTGAGGATCCATTTCTCCTCCATCGCGATGTACGTCGAAGAGACAGGCTTGCCGCGATAGTCGAGCCGATCGGGCTCCAGATCGCCATTGGGGCGAACGACGTGCAGCACTTCGAATTCATGATGCGCCTTGTCGTTTTTGATCGCCTCGCGCATTTTTGGCGTCAGGCCATCCTCGCCGAATAGTTGGCGCAACTGGCGGGCAGAGCGCTTGAAGCACCGACGCACCGTGTCGACCTCGCCCACCACATCGGTATCGATGTAACATTCATGCAAGGGCAGGGACCGGTAAAACAGCCCCTTGCCACGAAGCTCGCCGTTCCACATCGGCGCCGTGCCATAGCTGCCCGTTTGCCGAAAATCCTCAAAGGCGGCAGTGCCGAACGCGGCGCCGGGGCGATAGCGGATCGCATAAAGCCGATCACCAGCGGCCTCGCACCAGCGCCGGACCTCCGGCAGCTTGTCGAGATCCTTATCGGCGAAACGGATCTTGATATATTGCTCACGCTTGGGCAGCGTGATGGAGCGCATAGCGGCGGCAAAGCGGCCAAGGCTCTGCACCGCCGTCACATCGAAATTGCTCTGCCCGCGACGGTTGCCGGGCGTCTGCCCCAGAAAACCGCCAGCGCTGTTCGGATTGACCCGCTCCTCGATGTCGCGCCACATGCCCTCATAGGGCGCCCGCTCATTCTTGTTGCGGTCGAGCTCGGCGAGCTCGCGCTTGACCAGCGCTTCATCCTGATTTTCGTCCATCCTTCACGCCCCGCCCTTGGGGGCGAACCGGCCGCCGATGCCGGTTCGCCCGATCACATCAGAAAAAGATATCGTTGCTCAACTGATATTTCTGGCCGGCGCCGACCAGCAGCCGTTCCGGCCGAGCCGACCAGGCCACCTGTTTCCCATCGAGCAGCAGGGCGAAGCCCGCGACATGATAGGGTTGCGCACCCGGCCCGGGGCCCTCGATCGTCACCGGCTCGCGCAACATCAACCCCAGCGCATGATCGGCCCACGCATCGCCCTCGACGACGATCGGCGTCACCCCGCTGTCGCGCGCGCCATCTCCGAACAGGATTTCGACCTTGTCCGCCGCCGCGATCTTTGCGCGAAGCTCATCGCGATCGATCTGGTCGATAATGGCCAGTTTGCGCGGCTTGCCCGAAGCCTTCTCACCCGCCGCTACCTTGGCGGCTTTCGCCTTTGCATTGGCCGCATCCAGCTTCGCCTGCAGATCCTTTACCTCCGCCTGGGCACTTTCGAGCTGCGCGCTCGTATCAGCATGCCCGGCAATTTCCACCGTCAGCGCTTGATCCAGTTCGGCGATCCGCCCCTCGCTCGATCCGATTTCGGAGGAGCTGTCCGACAGCAGCGGGTAAGCTGCATGCACCACGGCCTGAAACAAAATGTCCTTTTCCTGTTGCTCCAGCGGCAGATCGGCGAACGGGACGATGCAGGGGTGGGTTTTCTTCTCCGCATCCTTCACCTCGCCATAGACCCAACCATCGGCGAGCTTTTGCGCCATCCAGCTATCATGGCTGGCCGAAGCGTCAGCGTCGGGATTAAGCACATGAAACTCTACACCTTTGAGAACCGTTTCCTGCTGCCAACCCGGCGCATCGTCCCAGGGCAATTGACTGTCATCACCGATCGCGATGCAATGCGCCCTGTTCACCGCATGCGCGACCTGCGCTGTCGCGAGGGCAGCCGCCGCCAAAATTATCACCTGTGTCATGATTTCTCCTTTCAGCTACCGAGCGTCGTCTTGCCGCCAGCGGAGGCCTCGGCGCCCCCCGTGCCGGTCAGGATGTCCGCCGCGCCACCCTTGCGCCGCAGCAGTTCATCATTGGCCTGGATCTGGGCTGCGGCGTCGTCGCGCGTCGCGGTGGGGAGGGCGTTCGGCACCTTCCCCGGCGTGGCCACCAGCCCCACCGCCTTCAAAACCCCCGTCACCGCTTTCCGCACGAACGCCATAAAACCTCCTCAAAATCCCCGCAGAACATCGAAATCGCTGTCATTCACGACGCGCCGACCAGACCCACGCGGATCTCGGCCGCGAATTTTCGTGATGACATGCTCGCCCTCGAGGGCGGCGTATTGCTCGGCATCGACCACATGCGTGAAGATCGTGTCGGCGACTTCCATCGAACCGCGCGTTTCGCCCGTCGAAAGCTGGGCCTTCTGGTAGCGATAGCCCCCGCTATGCGCCTTGATCAGGTGCGAACAGGCCTGGTTGACGTGATAGCCATCCCGCTCCGACTGCGCCTTCCAGATCGCTTCCTGCCGAAGCGCCTCGCGATTGCTTTTCGCCCGCCGGATCGGGCCCAGGCCGATCGCGGCCTGGCACGCGAGGATCCAGTCATGTTCATTGTCTTCGCGATCGTCGGCGGCGAAAGCGGCAGGATCGGCGACCAGGCGGACATCATCGGCCGTGACGCCGGGAAAATGCTCCAGCGCGGCGGCGCGCACTTTCTTGCCGAACGCCGTCGGGCCCATCTTGAGCAGCTTCCCCTTTTTCGCGCGGTCGAGGTTCACGACCTCGCGATGGGTGCGGATCTGATTATATTCATTCCGCTGCAGGAAAACCGCCGCCGCGAACAACCCCTGGTCAAGCCCGACGATCAACTTGCGCTTGCGCATCCATTCGGTCGGTCGGACATGCAGGCCATGCGCGAATTCGCCATTGACCGGCAGACCGTGCATCAGTGCGACCGGCTTGTTATGCACCATGCGGTCGACATAGCCGGGCTTATGCTTGTTCGCGGCGATCTGCAGGACGTAATAGCCCCTGCCGTTGGGCAGGTTGTGCAGATTTTCCGCGTCCGCTTCCATGCCGCCGGGCTGCACGAACGTCTCGATCAGGTCGCGGCCGTTCAGCGCGGTCTCCAGCATCGCCTTGTCCTCATCGGACATGCCGGCCAGATCCTTGTCGAAAGCCAGCTCATAGGCGTGGTTCTCGACATCGGGCATGTTCATCGAGATGATGATCTGCGGATCGACCACGCTCGACGGGTCAAGATCACTGAAACGACCGACGCGGCCCGTCAGATAGGGCACCAGGTCGGCGGGCTGGAGATCCGCCTCATCGATGATGACGGCGTTGACTTCCCAGCCGCGACAGGCTTCCTCGACCGTCTGCGTGCCGATCGCCCGGAACTCATATTCGATATCGAGGATTTCGAGCACGGCGCCCGACTGGGCGTCACGCCGGATAACCTTGCGGAACCGATGGGTACGCGGCGCGGACCAACTGAACTTCCCCTCGCTTTCAGGAACGATCGTATGCCAGGATTTGATCGTGGTACTGTCGAGGCTGGGATAGCTTTCGCGGATGACGCCGATGCGCGCCTTGCGCACCAGCACCCCATTGACCACCCGGCCGCCCTGCTGCGCACCGACGACCAGGCCGCATTGCAGCGCCGCCATGGTCTTACCCGAGCCCACCGGCCCGATGATGATCTTGATGAACGCCCGCGACCGCATGAACGCATCCGCGATCGGGCCTGGCGAGCGCAGCAGCCGCCGCTGAAGATCCCGCGTCGTCATTTGCCGTCGCCCTCGTCATCGAGCGGCATGAAATCGCCCTCGATAATATTCTGCACTTCAGCCGCGTTGTGCGTGACGCCCGCGATGACCAGATCGGACAGGCCGGTGAAATTCATGTCGACCGCGAGCGGCTTTTTCCCGACCAGATAGGGCATGAGGGTTTCCGCGCAGCGGACGCGTAGCGCCTCGGCCTCGCCATAGCTCATCCGCTCGACCACGATGTTCGGCTTGCCGTTCTTGCGGAAGCTATGGACCTTGGGTTGCTTCGACGCTTCGATCAGCACCTCCGGCGGCGTCGACTGGATTTGCATCAACGTGATCGCGGGATGCTGGCCGAACTGCATGATGTAGCGCTCGAAATCATCGGTTCGCTTGTTCCGGGAACCCTTGGGTCGGCCACCCCGACGCTTCCGCGCCTCGCGCAGCACCGCCATATGCGGCGCTTCCCGTCCCAACGCTTCGCGGGCTTCGACCATTTCCTCGGGCGTCACCGGGCCGAACAGATCTTCCTGCTGCGCCTCCTCGGCAGCGGCGACCTCGACTAATGCCTTGGCCTGCTCGATCTGCGCGTTAAGCGGATCCTTGGGCCGATCAGTTGACATGCGCGCCTCCGCCGTTACCCTGACCAGATCGACGAAGCCCCCAATCGGCACTCACACCCCGGCCCGGCGCTGCAGAGCGAACGGCAAGGGAAGCGCGATCCCCCGGCCCCGTATCCCCCCTTCGAACTTGGCGCGCCTCCGGCTTCCCTGCATGGCAGGCATGAAAACGGCTTTGGGCCGAAATCAGAAAAATCGCGTCCGCTAGGGGGCTGGGGACAGGGCGGCGCGGCGAAGGGGGGGCACCCCCCTCCGGCTGGGCGAGCCGATCGGCACCGGCCCCGCCGACCAGGGCGACCCGCGCCGCGCCGCTGTTCAGCCTGCATAGCTTCCGCCGAGGCTCGACAACCCACGGATTTCCGCGCCCTTCGCCCACCTGTTCCAACATCGCTGTTCCAACACGCCCCGAGCGACCCGCGCAAACCCGCAGAAATCCGCCATTCTTGCCGACGCGCCGCGCCTGGTCGCGATCAGCGCCGCCGACCCAGCCACCCCGCCGCCCGGCCGGAATTCCGGCCCCGAAAGTTTCGCGGCCGCGCCCCTCTTTTTGCCCCCTGATCCGCAGGTCCGAAGGGCTGGCATGAAGGGAGATTGTGTTTCCGCCCCCTATTTTATTCCGAAACTGGCGGTTTTCCGTGGGTTTCAGGTCGCAACGGCGCGCCGGTTCTGGCGAGAACCAAGTGAGAACCAAGCCAGAACCATTAAACCTATGATCATAAAGGATAATCACATGTGGTTCTGTGGTTCTGTATTTTTGCCTCGCATATACGCGCGCGTCTACGCGTACGTACGCGTACGCGCATGACGCGAGGGCAAAACCCGAGAACCGGAGAACCGGACGAAAATATCCTGCGATTTCAATATGTTGATGGTTCTGGCGCGGTTCTGCGTTGGTTCTCGTCAGAACCAACCCCCCCGGCCCGAATGGCGTCGGCCAATGGCAATCCATCTTAACTGCCACCCAACGGGCCGGGGTGCAACGCGAAACAAACGGCGCGCGATGACACGGGCCAGGGTTCGCTACGGCGAGGGGAGCGAATGCAGAGCGGCCGCCGGTCGCTGCGCTCGTCGCCAGCTGCTGCGCAGCCGTCGCCGTGCTCGCTGCGGCCGCAGTTGAGGCGCCAAGATCTTCCCTCGGCGAGAGAGCCCCAAGAGAGCACCCGCGCACCGCGTCGCTGCGCGCCGCTGCGGGTGCGATTTTCGCTCTTGACATGGCGCTTACATGCGGGGTTTCGCGGGCGAAAATCTTTTTTGTTGAGTGGATTGACAGGTGCGAAATCATGCCTCGCTCCCCTTATTATTCCACCGCGCGGCAGCCGGAATTTCACTCTCGTCAATGACCTGATCCAGAGGCACCAGAGTGGCGGTCAGGCTTGATCTGGCGAACTTGACCTTCACACCCTCGACCGCCCCCGGGCTGCGTCCCAGCGCTTGCGCCCAGACGCCATTCGCCCACTTCTTGCCAACGAACATGCCCGCAATGGCCTGATGCGAATTGGCGACCGCAAGAAACCCGGGCGTGCCAGGCTCCCAGATCTTCGACCCGGTTTCGGTCGTCGACACGATTTTGAGGCCCATTTCCTGCAGGCGCCGGTGATAGCGGTTCTCCGACAACGGATCGCACATGTCCTGGACGGCCGAGCCGATCCACGTCCCGATGCTTTCCCGTTCGTCCCCGCCGCGCGCCTGCACCATCGTGGTGCGCATGTGGGTCAGGCAAAGCTCATGCTCTTCCGCGCTATCCGCGACCTCGCGCAACAACCGGACCTCGCACAGGCTCGCAATCTCCTCGACCGTCTCCAGATCGGGCAACTCATCGTAAAGCACCAGGTCGGCGCAGGCGAGCAGCGTGCCGAACTGGTCGCACGCGCGCGCCTTGTGCCCCATGTCGGACAGCGCGGTTCGATAGGCGCGCAGCGTCTCATCCCAGCGCGGCCAGCCATCGACCATCCGGCGCAGGATCTTGCGCCCCATCTCCGGCAGGCGCGCCGCCTTCAGATCTGGCTCCTTCGCGCCTTGGGGCAGGGGATTGAGCGCGCATACGGCCCATCGGCTGCGATCCTGCGGTTCCATCGGCGGAATAAGGATCGACGACGCCCAGAACACGCTCTGCAGCGTGAATTCCATCGCCTGATGGTCCTGCCCGCCGCGATGGGCATCATCGCCGCTGGAAGATACGCGGGCGAGCTCCAGAATGGACTTCGTGCGCCGCTGATCTTCCTCCGCTTCCAGCTCGTCCAGGAACACCGGCACGGTCGCGTTGCGCAATCGCTGGCGGATGCCCGCCGCCGTGGTGTCGGCCGATCGCAGCTGCCCTTTGCCGAACAGCTGATGAAGCAGCATATTCTTGCCGTTCAACGTCGATTTGCCCGTGCCGCGTCCGCCCGTGATCCAGATATTCGGACGCCAATCGAGCGCGCCACCGATGTAACTGGCGCCGATCGCGCCGACCACCAGCAACGGATCGAGCAGCGGCCGCTTCCAGTTCCACGTCGCGATCATGGCGCGTAGCTGCTCGCCGGTCAGGACGGGCCCGGGCTCTGGCCACGGCGTCGCCAGCGCTGGAGCGCTGGGATAGACATGGTCGCCATGCATGCCGGTCGGAAAATATTCGATCTCATCGCCGTCGCCATTCAGGCGCAGCCGCCGACGCATCACGCGATTGCCCAAATGCAGCACCAGCGCATCATTGTCGCTGCGATGGGCTCCAGCGCCGCGAATTTTCCCCGCCGGGTCGAATATCCCGCGCCTGGTGCATTCGATGATCAGCGCGCGGCTTGCCTCATCCTGCTTAAAGCCAGTGATGCGCGATGGCTCAGTAATCTCGCCCGATTTCTTGTCGACTTTCGGCGCAGACCATTGGGGAAAATTCAGTTCCAGCCAGTTATACTTCGCGCCGAATAGACCAACGAGGCTATTCTTGCCGTGGCGATTGCCCATATCCAGATCAATGATTTGACCATTGATGTCGAGATACCAGCATTTCTGGTGCAGCACGCCCAAACAAGTCACCGGACATTCGCGGGGCAGGGGAGGCGCATCCAGATCGTCGCCATCATCATAGCCGCCGAACGGCCCGATATCGCCCTCATCCGCCAGCTGGGGCGCATCCTGCGCGCCGTCGATCGCGGCGCCGATGTCGACGATGTTGTCGCGCCTGGTCGCCATCACTCAGCGCTCCCCGCAAAGGCGGCAGAGAAACGCGAGGCATGCCCCCCCCCCATAGACACGATTGGCCAGAACCAAGATCCAGCCAGCAGGCGGCGTATCAGGCACGGCGCCTATCCCCTTGGCCCGGCACTGGCGGCAATGGACGATCCCGCTCATGCCGCGTCACCCCGCGAAAACCGATCATAGCGCTTCTCCATCTCGCCATAGCGAGGCAGCGCGATCTTCTCGGGACGGGGCCGAGGAGGCGACACCAACCCCTCGGCCCGCGCGCCTGCGGACGGGGACGCTTGTCTGTCGCCCCCATCCACCGCGACCGGCGCCCCCGCAACGCCGCCCTTCTCCAACTCCGCCATGCGCGCCTCGGCCTGGGCAGCGGTGCAGCTGCCACCCAATATCTTCGCGCACTCGGCAAAGCTGAACAGATCCTCGCGCAGCTGCCTCAACTCGCGATCGCGCCGGGGCGTCCAGCGGAACGGCCGACCGTCCCCTGCGCCCCGCGCCTTAGCCGCGGCGATCGCAATCGCCTCCGCATGCGTCATCATGCCGCTTTCTCCCCAGCGCCACCGCGCTGCAGCCATTCGTTGAAATCCTTGAACCCGACCGGCGGCATCGCATATTTGACCCGCACGCCCCGCGCCTGCTGCCGGGCGATCACCCGCTCCAGCAGATCAACGGCCGAACTGCCCGCCTCATCGCGATCGCACAGGATCACCAGCTCGCCGACGCGATCCGGCCACACGATCGACCCGATATTGCCCAGCGAATAACCCGCGCCGACGCGGATCTCCGGCTTGGCCATGGCGACCGTCAGCGCATCCTCGATCCCCTCGGCGACGTGCATGGCCTCGCCCTCGGGCATGTCCGCCATCGACTTGCCCGACGCGCCCTTGCGCAACGGAATGAAGGATCCGCCGCAAGCGCCCAGCACCATCTTGGCGTTGGGGCTGTCCAGCTTCACCCAGCCGCGCCGGGGATCATGCTGCAGATAGGTGCGATGCGTCGCCACATGCTGCCCGTCGGGCGTGAACATGGCCGACACCATCGCCGGGATCTTCACGCTCAACTCGCGGTTCCACACCTCGGCATGGAAGCGCAGCGCGCCGGGCCACTTGCCCAGCGCTTCGATCTTGATGCCGCGTCCGCGCAGATAAGCCTCGGCCGGGGTGCCGCCGATCGGCTTGCTCCCCATCCACAACGCCACCGCGCGTCGGCGCTTCTGCTCCTTGATCTCGCGGGCCTTGCGCTCGCTTTCTTCGCTCGCCTCGCGTGCCTCGCGCTTGCGGACCTCCAACCGGGCCGGGTCGAGATGATCCAGCCCCAGCCAGCTTTTCGCCCACTTGATCGCCTCGCCAATCTCGCCGCCGAACCGCACATGGCGGATCAGATGCAGGCAGTCGCCGCCCAGATAGCCATTGCCGCTGGGCTCGGAAAAATCGGTCCACATGCCCTTATTCGGGCCGGACACATTGATTTTCAGGCTCTGCCCCGGCTCGCCCGACAGCGACCCGACGCTCAGGAAATGCCCGTCGCGCCGACAGTTGGGCAACAGCTCCCAGGCAAGCCGCTCGATATCCTCGCGCAGCAGCTGCTCGATCTCGCGGACCTCGATGGCATAGCGCCCGGCGGATGCACCGCGATCGCTCATGGCCGACCGTCCCGCCAGTCGCGAAGCTTCCGCGACAGCTCGAATAGCCCGATGGAGCCGATCAGGATGAGGATATCGATCGTCAGCCTCATCGCGCCCACTCCGGCGGAAAGACTGACAGTTCCAGCCTGGTGAATGGACGCCCTGCAGATCCGGCGGGGACGGGAACCGGTGCCCCCGCCGGATCTGAGGCGACCCCCGGCGATGTCAAAGCATCGCCAGTCGGCAAACCTTCCACTTCACGCAGCAGCCTGTTCGCGACGCGCAGCTCCACCAGCGCATCGTTGACCGCGCGCACGGCATTTTGCTTCCGCCATTTCGCTAAAGCTAATTCCCCCGCCATCCCGGCTAACCCGCTCTGAAATGCTGAGATTTCAGCAAAGGAAGGAAAATCGTTAACCATGATCTTCCAAGAAATTCCGCCACGACAACTTGAAAAGAGCGGGATTTAACTTGGACTATTGGATTGAAAATGCGCCGATCGTCGAAACCACCGGCGACAATGTCCGTATGAAGACCGGCGCCCACGGCGTCGTCATGCCGCGCCACGTCGCCCTGCGCCTGGCCCGCGAACTGTTCGCGGCGATCGCGGAACTGGAAGACCGCCCGACGGCGCCCGTCGTGGCGCTGCATCAGGCCGGATAGACAGGGCCGGGGGGTCTTTCGGGCGGCGAGGCTTGCACCCCGCCGCCCTTCCATCCATGCCGTCAGAACCACCAATGACCAAATTGAGGGCGACATGGACGAAATCAAAATCACGCCGCTGCACACGCTGGCGGCGCGGCTTTCAGTGATCGAGCTGCTGATGCACGACATCATCGCCCACTCCCTCGCGGACGAAGCGGACCTGCAAGCATGGATGCAATCCATCGCGCCGGGCGCGAGCGCAGCTGCCGATGCTCGCGGCCTGACGCCGGAGGCGATCGCCTATCAGACGGCATGGGATGATGCGCTGACGGGCGTGCAGCGTCAGTTTGCACATCTGCGTCGAGCGCGTGGCCAAGCTCGGCGAGCTGGTCGATAGCCGCCAGATGAGCGGAAAGGGGGAACCGCAACATTATGCAGCATCCTTTTGCGCATCAAGTGGCGGCAAATCGTAAAAATCATTAGGTGCAATGACGCCATCAGTGATGGCGTACAGATCCGCCATCGTCGTTTGGCCGGGAATTCGCTTGCGCTTCTCCCAGTCATTCCACGCCGCACGACTGACACCGATCAGACCGGCAGCATGCTCCATCGTCATCGGCTTGCCGTTCACAATCTGCGAGCGGCGCCACTTTTCGAGAGGATGCAATGCTTGTTTCGACATGGGACGCCTGAGTTAGCATTCTGCTAACACCTTGACAACGCTTTGTTCGCAATTCACGAGCTATTTTCATGTCAGCAGAAGTCTTACATTTTCGTCCCATGACGGAGATGCCGAACAGGATCAGGGAGTTGCGCATGGCGCGTGGCTGGTCCCAAGACCAGCTTGCGGCGCGTGTCGGTTGTTCGAAGCCGCAGATCAGTGACCTCGAACGCGGCAATCGCGGCCTCGATCTGGACTGGATGCGGCGCCTTGCTGACGCTCTAGGCGTCCTGCCCGCGCATCTCCTCAGTGACCATGACAACCCCGAACGTCTGACGGACGAGGAACGGGCATTGATCTGGCGCTACAGAGATATGCCGGCTGGTGAGCGAGAAATGCTGGAGCGCGTCGCGGACGTTCGTCCGGCTTATCGTGAGCAGCCGAGGGATAAGAACGCCGCCTAATGCGGCGACATTCCTACGACATTTCTACCATCGTTGTGCGGGCCCTACTGCTCGGCTCCTTCGCGACGCTCATCGCGGGAATTATTGCCGAACCGCTGGGCTACTGGCGCGCTGGCGAAATCCTGATCGATGTCGGCCTTTTCGGGAATGTGGCCGGAATTATCGCGATGGTCTGGGTGGGGGTGAGATATTGAGATGCGCAAATTGATGACGATCTCAATCGTGGCATGTTTAGCCGCTTCTTCGCCGCTCTATGCTGGCGATCGGTTTGATCGCGCCAAGGCTGCCAATGACACGTGGGAGAAATGCGTCATCGGTCAAGCTGTCATTCTGAAAGATCAAACCTCGCCTTACAACGCCGTGGAAGCGGCTTTCGGCCGCTGCGATGAGGCGGAGCAGTCTTTCCGCTTTGAACTAAAGCGCTGGTCGAAGGGGCCTCTCGGCGCATTCGGGTCATCAGCCTCACCGCGCCGCTTGGATGAGATGCTGGAGCAGGAGCGCGAACGGATACGTCGGCGCGCGACCTCTGAAATGTTCATAGGTCGCTGACGAGGAGTTAGCAAAACGCGAACTTTGTTATTGACGTTGTTAGCATATTGCTGACATAAGACCTCCGTTCACACCGAACGGAGGCCCAATGCCATGCACCTTGTCCCGATACCGGCCGACAATGTGATGCCTTTCCCGGCGATGCCGGCGGCACCACGTCAAAGCCGTCCTTCACCGATCCCCGACCGCGCCGACCCCACCTGGACGATGGCCGCCATCGCCCGCATGCTGGGCGTCCACTGGCGCAGCGAGCGCTGGCAGCGCGCCTATTTTCGCGACCTGATCGCCAACGCCCGCTTCCCTAAACCACTGCCGACCCGCCACCTTGGCGGACTGGTCGACGATGTGGTGCCGCGCAAATCGCGCTGGCTGCCCGCCGCCGTCACCGGCTGGATCAACGGCCACCTGCCCAGCGAAGCGCTCGAAGCCCAGGCCGAGCAGGACGCCACCGCCGCCGCCGACCGCCTAGACGCGGCCGCCGACAATCTGTTCGGAGGCAGCGCGGCATGAGGAACCTGCGGGGGGAAAAGACCCAGGGCTTCGTTTCCATGGACGGAGACGATCCCGAATATGGCGCGCCCACCCGGCCGATTACGGTCGACGGCATCACCTATTTGCCAGCGACCGATTGCACCTTCGCATCGCCGGAGGACAATCGCGGCCGCAGGCACGGGATGCTGTTGGTCAGCCTGGGACGCGCTGGCCTGAATGTCGCCATGTCTCCGGCGTCGCTGCGCACCTTCGCCAGCCACATGAACAAGGTGGCAGGGGAGATCGAGGCAGCCGCCAAGGCGCAGACCGACGCGGCACTCGCCCGCGCCGCCGGGAGGAACCGGGCATGACCGCTCCGAAGCTCGCTCCGGCGCAAATGGCGCATAAGCATTTAGGCGGATTGTATTTGCAGCCCGTCAGCCGCAACACGAAAGAGCCGGGCGATGCATCCCCCCGCCGCGTCCGGCTCCAGGCGCCACCGCGCCGACCCGATCCGTTGGCAGTGACTGACACTCCTGTTCAGCGGGTCGGGCTTGTGGTGGCCATCCTGATGATCGGCCTTGGCCTTCTCGTCATGACGCCGAACCCGGTCACCTGGCCCTGACGGCCAATTCCCAAATTCAGATGCGCGAGGCGGGGCGCGCGGCGCGGCGGTACGACCGCCGGGGCGAAAGCCGGTAGACCAAAGGCGTTGACGCCACCCGCCACCTTCACAGGAGGCACCCCCATGAACCGCGCAGAACGCCGCAGCCTTGGCGTCAAGAAAGACTTGATCGAAACGCAGTGGCGGTCGCTCGCCAAAGCAACCGGCATTTCAGAAAAAGACAATCCGGTTCAGTATCAGGAGATGCGGCGAGGCTTCTTCTCAGGAGCTTTCGCGCTGCTGCAATCGATCATCAGTGTCCTCGAACCAGGCGACGAACCCACCGACAAAGATCTGGCCCAGATGGATGCCATCGATCAGGAAATAACCCAATTCTTTCTGACGATCGGCAGCCCGTTCGAGGGACAGTCCATGGGAGGGGAGGCATGACCGACGCCTTCACCCCGCAAAGCCTGCGCCTCACGCCCGAGCCGCCGATCGCCACCGCCAACAGCGAACCGACCCTCGACTTTCTCACCGGTCCCGCATTGCGAATGGTTATCGCCGAGCGGATGGAGCAGATCGAGACGCACGGGCACCACCCCGACCATGATCTCGCCTACGACCAGGTCGAACTGGCGCTGGCAGGCAAGGCCTATCTCGACACCTACATCGATCTGGCCTTGGCGCCGGAGATGGCGCGCAAGCCCGACGACGTGCCGGAAAGCTGGCCGTGGCCGCATCATTTCTGGAAGGAACCCGGTCCGGCCGACCAGGTCAAGGCGCTGACCAAAGCCATCGCCCTGCAAATGGCCGAACTGGACCGCGTCCTTGCCGCCCTCGCCATCATCCACGCGGCCCGACCGCTTATCACCCAGGAGTAAAATTATGAGCGAAGGAAACGTCGCAGCCGACCAGCTGCGCCTGCTGATCGAGCGCATCGAGCGCCTCGAGGACGAGAAAAAGGGCATCAGCGACGACATCAAGGATGTCTATCTGGAGGCCAAGGCCACCGGCTACGACCCCAAGATCATCCGCAACATCGTCCGCCTGCGGAAGATGCCCGCCCACGACCGGCAGGAAATGGAAGCGATCCTGCAGACCTATCTCGCAGCGCTGGGGATGGAATGATGGCGACGATCGCGCACACGCCGGGGCCTTGGACGGTTAATGGCTCAACGGTTTTTGGCCCTGATGACGCACATGGTCATGTGGTTCATGTTGCTGTCCTTGCTCATGGGTTGAAGCTCGAAGCTAATGGCCGCCTGATCACGACCGCGCCAGATCTACTCGATATCGCGGTTCGATTGGTGAAATGGGACAAGGAATTCCCGGTCAACTGCCACAATGGATATGTCGGCCTTAAGGAACTCGACGCGATCATCGCCGCCGGTTCCGTCGCGATCGCGAAAGCGATGGAGGCTTCCTGATGTTCCAGCCCGACGATCACGATCGCCGTCAGGCGGAAAGCGTTCGCCGAGCCGAGCGGGGCATGCTCGGCCTAGTCGCCGTGTTCGTCCTGCTCATGATCTATCGGGTCGGACAGGCATGGTGGGAGGGTCGGCTATGACTAACGCCGAACGCATCCAGCTCCACCGCCTGCCGACCCAACTGGATCTTGTCCGCCGCCGCCTGGAGCAACTGGACCGCACCCCGCGCCATGAGCGCAAGAAATACTGGCGCCACCGCCACGCCGCGGCGGTCGCCAAGCACAAACGCCTGACCGAACGCGCCGCCGCCTTCGGACTGGCCGACCTCGTCACGGGAGAAGTCGCATGACCGCCATCGACCACAATTTCCCCTGCCTGTCGCCCGACAGTGCCCCCCCTCAGACCATTCCCAATCGTCTGCTGCTGGCCGAACTGGAGCGAGAGCTGCACCAGCGTCGCGACAGCTATCCGGGGCGCGTCGACAAGGGACGGATGCACCGCCTCGACGCGGAGCGCGGCATCGACCTGATGCGCGCCCTGGTCGAGGATTACAAACGGTCCGTGGCTCTGGACCTGTGGTACGAAAACAAGGAAAGCCCCCAGGGCGATGCGCTTTGGCTGGCCCTGGTAAAACAGCAGGCAGCCGCCGACGCGGCGCTGCAACCCTTCCGCTGGTCGGAGATCGTGGCCGAGCTGCAGCGCGAAATTCGCAAGCGCCGCAAATATTATCCGCAATGGGTCGCCGCCGGCACGCTGGAGCCGATGCGCGCCCGCCACCAGATGGAACGCATCGAGACAGTCCACTTCCACTGGTGGCGCGGCATGGCCCACTTCATGCCCGACGATCTGCACCATGTGCAGCACAAGGTCCGCCAGCCCGGCCCGGAGCGCAACGCCTACTACACCGCCTGCCGCGCCCACCGCGCCCGCTTCGATCCCGACAGCGACCGGGGCGATTATGCCGCAGCCGAGGAACAGCAGGAACTGGCGCTGTGAAATGGCACCTGTCCGCCAGCGCCTATCATGAACTCCAGCGAAGCGAGAACGCCTCGCTCCGCCCCGGCTTCGACCTGATCGGCAACCCGACCTTCGGCCAGTGGATGGGAACGCAGATCTTCGAAAGCCACCTGTTCCCATACCAGTCGACCTGCGCCCAATGCCACGGAAGCGGCGACGGCGGCGAGACCTCGACATGGTGCCTGTCATGCCAGGGAACCGGCGGCGCCACGATCGACGGCCTCGGCATCGACCATCGGAACAAGACCTATCTACTCGCCAAACCGCTACCGCGCCGCTTCGCGATCAGCTTCCCCACCAAGATTTCAGTCCCCGCCGCGCCGATGCGCGGCCGTATCAAGGAGGTTCGCCTGTAATGACCTGGAAACCCGACATCGTGATCTATCACAGCCCCTGCGACGATGGCTTTGGAGCCGCCTGGGCAGCCTGGAAGCGCTGGGGCGACAGCGTCGAATATGTGCCCGCCACCTATGGCAAGCCCGCTCCAGACGTGGCGGGCAAGCATGTCCTCATGGCTGATTTCAGCTACAAGCGCCTGGAGCTTGAGGCGATGGCCCAATCTGCGAAGTCGATCATCATCCTCGACCACCACAAGACCGCCCGTGACGAGCTGGCGCCATTCCAATATGGCGCATCCAACTCGCGAGGCGCGATGTCGATCGACGATGTCCCGGCCGTCATGATAGCGACCGCCGAATTTCAGAAACCCGCTGTTGCTGCCGTATTTGATATGGATCGCAGCGGCGCCCGCATGACATGGGACTTTTGTCACCCGGACAAGGATGTCCCCGAGCTGATCCGCTTAATCGAGGATCGCGATCTCTGCCGCTTCGACTATCCGCAGACCCGCGCTTTCAGCCTATGGCTTCGCTCGCACCGCTACGATTTCCAGACATGGGACCGCATTGCTCAGCAGATGGACAGCGCCGCAGCCGCCGACATCATGCGCCAGGCGATCGCGATCGAGGGCTTTTACGACCAAAAGATCAGCGAGATCGCCGCGACCGCCCGCTGGTTGAAGATCAACAATATCCCCGTACCAGTCGCCAACTGCACTTGGGCATTCGCCAGCGACGTCGCCCATGCTCTGCTGGTCAAGCACCCGGAAGCTGCGTTCGCCGCCACCTATTACGATCGCGGCGACGGCGCCCGCACCTACAGCCTGCGCAGCGAGGACGAACGCGACGACGTGTCGGTCCACGCCAGGCGCTATGGCGGCGGCGGCCACCGCAACGCCGCCGGGTTCGAGGTGCCGGCGATATGAGCATGGACTATATCCGCCGCACCTACGGCGTTCCCGCGAAGCGAGGCGCCCGCGTAGCTTATACCGGCAGCGGCAAGCGGCAGCTGGGCGAGATCACCGGCGCAGACGGCGCGCACCTGATGATCCGGTTGGTCGGATCGCAGCATTCGCTGCCGTACCATCCGACCTGGGAGATCGAATATATCGATCAGCAGGAGGCGGCATGAGCACGATCGTCGGCAACTACGTCAAAACCTTCGCCGAGGCCGACATGGGGATGCTGGAGGGCGCGAGCCTGAATGCGCCCTACAAATTCTTTTGGGTCTATGTGTCGGCCGTCGAGAAGGATCACATCGTCTGCACCGGCGGGGGCCAGGAAATGCGCTTACCATACCGACGGACGCGCCTCGGCGATCGCGCCAAGGCCATTGTGCAGGATCCCGTTTTTGGCCCGATAGAATTCAAGGTTGCGCCGTTCAAGCGGAGGGACGAGGCATGATCGTGGTCAGCGTTATTCTCCTGTCTGCCCAGGACGGCAGTTCGCAAGAGCTTGCCCGCATGGAGATCTGCAACATGGGCACGGGCACCGCCCAGACCGGCAACTATTCGGCCGAGACACTGCGCGGTCGATCGACGGAACAGCTCAACCGCCGCGCGCGCCAGCGCATCGGCTATGTGAACGGCCATCCACGCCAGCGCGAGCATGTCTGGAACCTGGTCGCGAAGTGCTTGCGCGCGCTGCGTTATGGGGAGCCGGATGAAGGGCGCTGACCAATGCCCGAAATGCGCAAGCCGCAGCTGGTCGGACGTGGAGCAGCAGGTGACGGACTTCTACGCCGCCACGCTCCGCGTCTGCGGAAACTGTGCCACCGCGTGGGAGCCGTTCGAGCAGGCCGATCTGCTCGACGATGACGATCGCCATTCCAGCTTCAAACATCCTTGTGACAACTGCGCATTCCGGAAGGGATCGCCAGAGCAGCGCGACAAGGAGGGGTGGGAAAGTAAGATGATCTCACTATCGTTCGGCAACAGCTTTCACTGTCACAAGGGCGTGCCCGTCACGCCCGACAGCAAGAACGGCTTCGACTATCCGACTGATCGCAGAAAGCTCCGCCTGTGTAGGGGATATCTGAATTCGATCGTCGGCCCGCGCTTGAACGAGCTCGCGCGCAAATATGAGCCGACCGACAGTTGCGGGGGCGAAACGCCTTGGATTGACCCGGCCTATCCACCGCGCCCATAATCACCCCGCCTTATCGACGGAAGGCTCCCATGGCAAAAATCGACATACCCGGCCTGGTCATCAAGCGCCGGGACAAGAAACTCTATCACTACTGGCAGCCATCGGCGACGCTGAAACGGGCGGGCTGGCAGTCGGTCCCTCTCGGCACGGATCCACGCGCCGCACAACGCGCTGCCGAGCAGCAGAACGACAAGGTCGCCGAATGGCGCGCCGGCGGCGCTGCGCCGCGCACCGTCAAGAAATTCATCAAGGGCGGCACCGTCGACCAGCTGATCGCCCGCTACATCACCGATCGCTTCCCCGAACTGGGCGAGAAGACCCGCAAGGAATATCGGACCAAGCTGAACATCATCCAGCGCTGGGCGGGCGCCGAGCAGGTGTCGCACATCGACCGCAAACGCGTCCGCAAATTGAAGGAAGTATTGCTGCGCCCCGACAAGGATGGCGTGGTGAAGCTGCACCGCGCCGCCGGCGCAATGCGCGTCCTGAAAACCCTGCTCGAATTCGCGATCGACGCGGGCTTTCTGCCCGAAGACACGCGCAATCCCGCGTCCAACCAGAACATGCCCACGCCGCCGGCGCGTGCGCACATCTGGTCGCAGGCCGCGATCGACGCCGTGACCGCTGCGGCTATCGAGGAGGGACAGCCCGGCGCCGCGCTCGGCATCCGCCTCGGCCGCGAGATCGGCCAACGCGAGGCCGACATCCTGAAACTGGTCATCAGCCGATGGATCGAGATCCCGCGCCATAAGCTCAACCCCGAAGATTGGGACGCCCTGGCCGAGCCAAGCATCAATGGTCCGAGCGTCTGGGGCGTTCGCCTGCGGCAGGGTAAGACCAACCGCTGGGTCGAAATCCCGCTGGTCGGCCAGACCAGGCGCTTGATGGAAACGGCGATCGCCGAGGCGAAGGCCATGGGCACGACCGTCATTCTGCATGAAATGGCGATCCCGCAGGAATTTCGCGACGTGACGCAGTTCGAACGGCACTTGGCGCGCTCCTATGCGCGAGAGACCGGCCGCATCGCCACGCCCGAACAGATCGAGCAGATGGTGCGCGAGGGCTATGTGCCCCGCCCATGGACAGAAACCCGCTTCCAGCGCGCGATTGCCCGCATCCGCGACAAGGCGGCCGAGCAGGCCCGAGCCGCCGGCGACGAGGAACTGGCGGCCGAGATCGAGACGGTCGAATTCCGCGACCTGCGCCGCACCGCCGTCGTATCCCTGGGCGAACTCGGCATCGAGGACCAACTCATCGCCGCCATCACTGGCCACCAGCTGGACCATACCAAGAAGATCCTCGAAACCTACATGCCCCGCACGACCAAGATGGCGGGCAGGGCGATCGCGCTCCAGCAGGAACGCAGCAACGTCACGCCGATCGACCGGAGCAAGCAGGCCGATGGGCGTTAACATCAACATCGAAACAACCGACGGGCAGCGACATCCCGACTGGGACTATACCCGATATGGCGGCGATCGCGATTTCGCCTCAGCCTTCCACGACCTCGATGTAGATGAGTGGACCCCGAAAGGCTTCCCCTGGGAGGATGACAGGATCGTGTATCGTCCGAAGGATTTCGCCGCCTTTCGGGCGCTGGCCGCAAAAAGCGAGTGGCCGGAAAGATGGGCAAAGGCCGCCGATATCCTCGAGACGAACCCTGAATATTGGCTATATTTTTCGTACTGAATTTCACCATCGGATCAGCAGGAGCAAGCATGAGCGACCGGAAAAAAATTTTCGATGCCATGCGCGAGATGCGGGACGCTGCCTGGCGATCCGGCAGGACGCCGCGTCGCTGGGAGATCAATGGTGCGGGGCTGGACGAGCTAATGATGGATGAGCGCCTCACGGGCCGAGACATAAACGCCGGGCTGGTCGGCCAGCCATTTCTCGGGGCACCTATCGCCATGATGCCCACGCCAGGAAACGGCCCTATGGTTGAACTGATCGTTGACGAACTGCCGCCTCAAAGATAAGGGCGGCTTACTGACCGACGGGGCATGTTGGAATTCCAACATTTCCCATGTTGGAACAAATCGGCGGAAACGCGGATTTATCTAACAAAATCAACGGTTAGCGGGTGTAGCTCAATGGTAGAGCAGCAGCTTCCCAATTTCCCGCGCTCATGAATTTTCAATCACTTACATAGCGCATCAGTTCCAACATCGAACAATTTACGCACGCTGTTGGAACGCTCCAGATGCGCATTTCCAGGTTGTTAAGCTTTCGGGACCAACTCCGTCGCGATGAAAAATTCCGCATTGATCCAAGCTGCTGACAGACTTCGTCGGGCAGAAAATGCAGCACAGGCATTGGCATCAGCACAGTCTTACCAGCAGGCGGAAGATGCCTGGAGCACGTTCCTGTTGAACGCCAACGCGATCTATTCGAAGCTCGAGCAAGGCGCCAAAGGACATGGATCCAGTGAGGCATGGTTCGGCCGGATGAAGAGGGAGCGAAAGAAGGATCCTCTTCTGTCTTACCTGCACTTTGCACGCAATTCAGACGAGCATGGCATCTTGCGGGTAACGGAGACCGTGCCTGGGAGCGCCACCCAATTGATCAAACCGGGCTTCGGCGAACGACATATGATCACGCTGACACCTGCCGATCGTTTTGGGAACCCAACCGGCGAACCGGTGCCTGGGATCATGTGCGGACCCCGGCTTAAATGCGTCGCAGCCCATGATGATCGTTATGGCGATTTCAGAGATCCGCCCGAAACGCATCGTGGCGAAAGGATTGTTTGCCCCAGAAGCGGCGTCGCCGGAGGCGATTATCCCGACATTCTTGCAGACCTAGCTGTCGGCTACCTCAGTCAGCTGGTTGCTGACGCTCGCGCGCTTCAATCTGCATAGCGACATAGATGCGCCGGACCAGGTCGCCCATATCCGCGCCCAAAGGAAACCCCTTCGCTTCATCAATTCCGGCTTGCATCATTTCATCAGTAATAACGATCGGTGCAATTGCATCAGCGCCGTTGCCGGCAGACGTGCTCACCATGTTATTCACTCCATATATCCAAATTTGACGATCCCAGACTCACCAGGCGCGAAAGCGGGCCGGGAGGCTACCATAGTGCCTCCGCACCCCAGAACGCGCTCCACGGCCCGGAAATCGCATCGCATCGATCAGCTGCCGGTATAGCCCTGCAGGTTGCAATAAACGCCGCCGGTAACCGCGGTCAGGGTGACGATCTCCGTCAATGTATTGGCGGTGCCGCGCAAGGGCGGCTCGAAATTGATCGTCGCCCCCGACAGATCCATTGCCGCCGTCTGCAGTCGGCCGCGCCAAAGCACAGTGCCGGCGGCTCCGTCCCTGATCGCCAGCTCGGTCGCGGCGCCGAGCGTGTCGTGCGAACATTGCATCGACATCACATAGTTGCGCACCGACGCCCCCGAAGCGGCCTTCACCGTCACGGCCGTCGCGCTGTTCACGATCCCCCCTGATGCCGCCGCATAGATCCATGAGCTCGCCGCCGGTGCATTCTGCACGATCTGGGATCCATCCGTATCGACGCGCAACGCGCGGAGGGTGGCGGCGGGATCTTGTCCGGCGACCTGCACCGCGTTGATCGACGCGGGCTTGCCGATCGCGCCGTTCATCGAGCCACCTTGAGCGAAGGCTCCCACCGGCCGCAGAACAATCGCCATCATGGCGAGCAACAAAATCCCTGCGAATTTTAGCAATCTCATGATCCGTCCTTTCCCCAAAATTTCCACCACGGCCGAACCGCCCGCGCGAGGGCGGCGCGGTGCAGATCCTCGCACGTCTTCACCAGGCGAGCCGCGCCGCCCTTGTCGGCATTGGCGCTCTCGAGTTGTCCCGTCTGCTGGACGCCGAACACCTGCCAATCGCCAACGACATTGCCGGCAGGCAGCGGCGCGCCGGACGTTTCATTCAGCAGCCCGCTCGCATTCAGCAGCTCCGCACAGTGCGGCACATCCCGCGTCGCCACGGTAGCTGCGCATCCCGCACAGAGCCCGAAGCCCAGCATCGCGGGCAGCAGGCGTAATCTGGGCATCGCTGCCCGTCGCAGATCGGATCGCATCGATCCCTCCCTTCACATTGATGTGGATTTGCGCGCGCGCCTGGTCGACGGCCGATCGCTCACGCAGGGCAGCGACGCCCGCATCGGCCGCGGCGCTGGCCTGGCCGACATCGACCTTCGCCTGCGTCGCCTTGCCCTGTTGCCCACGCCAGACCAGCACACCCGCCAGCACCGCGCAGAGCAGCGCGAGCACGACGATGACGCCGAACACGCCCCATTTCTTCCAGTCGATAATCATGCCACCCCCTTTATCTTTTCGAGCGTCCGCACGCCGAAGGTGGCCCCGCTGTAAAGCAGCACCTGGACGAGATAGCCGTCCGCCAGCGGCGCCCCGAGAGCAGGCCCCCCGAGCAGCGCCCAGCCGACGCCGAAGGCGACCAGCCAGTCATGCGTCGGCCGAGCGAGACGGACATAGAGCTGGAATGCTTTCGTCTGCCGGACCTCATGATCCGGCGTGACGATCGCGGCCGCGACGTCGCTCACGCGACCAGCTCGAAATGAGGGCCATCGATGAAATCGGGACCGGGATGGCGCTGCGTATAGGCTTGCACCGCCTGGCGCATCGACACGTCCGTACCGGTGCCATAGTCTGCCAAGGTGCGATCCCAGACGCCTCCCCAGCGGATCCGCGATGCCACGCCCAGCCGCGTCGCCACCCGGTCGATCGCGCTCGCGATCTGGTAGAGCGGCTCCCATTCCCAACGGAAGGAACCGGCGATCCACGGTACCGCATCGAAGGCATGCGAAAATCCGTCCGCCTGTTTCAGATGCTTGCTCTTGAGCGTTTTCGTGACGCCGCGGCGTAGATATTCCCGCTGGCGCTCGGCACTGCGCAGCCCCTCATAGATGCCGAAATCATCGGCACTCTCGCCGATCGCCGCCGTCGCCACATCGCGCAGCACCGGATGACATCCCTGCAGGTTGAGCAGCGACTTTGCCCCGAATTGAAAGCTCATGGTTTCACCCCCGATGTTTGAAGACGCAATTCAACCTCGGCCAGGGCGCGCTGCAGATCCTGCCGCAGATCGCCCGGGCCATGAAGCATCAGCAGCGTTTCCAGCTGCCGCACGCGATCCGACAGCGCGTCGACATGCTCGGCGCACCGCTCCTCATTCTTGACGATCGTTTTTTTGAGGTCCGCGATCGTGTCGTCCTTGGCCTGGCCGAGGATCCCCCACATGAATTTGCCGATGACACCCCAAAAAGCAGTGCAGGCGACACACCCCGCCGCAAAGGCCATGGCGAGCATCCCACCTTGCTCGCCCGTATAATCAAGGCTCATCGCCGACGTCCCCCGATGCCGAATTGACCTGTCATGGATGGTTAGAAGCTGCGCCATGTCTCGACCCACACAGTGCCGCGCCGCTCGAATTCGATGCTCTGGCTTTCGGTGATGGAGACATTGGCCGCGCCCCGGCACGAAAGGCCGTCCGTCCCCGTTCCATGCTGGATGAAGAAGCCGCCCACGCCACCAATCAGGCGCAGGATCTTGCCTTCCACCGAAGGCCCTGTGATCGTCGCAAGGACTTCCGCAGCCGTCCGGGTGATGGAGAAGGTGTTGCCCACCCTTCCATTGATGCTGAACGTGGTGGCGCCGCCCAGCGCAACACCCTCGCGATATCCGCGGAAGCCGGGGCCCGTCCAATCGACGAACTGGTCATTGGCCAGCGCCGACGAGTAGAGCTTCCCGCTGATCGAACCCAACGGCACGAGATTGCGGATCCGCGGGATATTGGAAAAGCTCGAGCTTTCGTTTCGGACCAGGTTGGTGACCATCCCGTTCGAGACGTCGATATCGATGTCCCTGATCTTGGGCATCGTCGCGCCAGTCGACCGCAGCCAGATCGCATGGTTAGCTGCCCCAATCTTGTTGATTTCCTTGGCGGTGCCGTTGCGCAGCGTCGGGTTAACCGCGTTGGGGCCGCCGCTATAGAGAGGACCATAGGAACTATCGATCGTGAAATTCTTGATCGTGTTGTTGACGCCCTGGTCTAGGAATGTGCCCTGGAAGGCCCAGTTCGTCGTCCCGTCATCGCCCCAATTGTTGCCGCGACCATAGAAGCCGTCGACAACACATTCCTCGGCGCTCTCGGTCGGCCCCTTGTAGAGCGCGACGGCCGAGCCGAGGCAGTCGATCGCACCGCAGGCCGTCATGATGACGCTGTTGCAGCGGGCGGAAAAGCCGACATGCATGCCGCCGATCGTCCAGAGGTCATGGAAGCGCTGGCCAAAGCCGAGCTGGTGCGTATCCCAGCCGGCCAGCTTCGCGTCCTGGTGCGTGCCATGGGCGACGACCGCGCCGACCGGGCGGCCCACCGTAAAGATGTAGCTCCCCCCATTGGTGTAACCGTGACGGATCCGGCGATAGCGCGAGCCGATCACGACCAGCCCGGTATTCAGGCCGCGCTCGGAAACGCCATAGCCATAGCCGCCGAACCCGTCTGTCGCGGTGCCGTCGGACGCGGTCGCATTGCCGAAGTCATAGGCCTGGTGCCCCATGACAAGGGCATCGATGCAGCCTTCCAGGGCGATCCCGGCGCCGATGCTGTCGCGCATGCGGACATTATGGAACAGCGGCGCCAGGGCAAAGCGCGTGGTAATGACCTGGCGCGCTTCGGTCAGCGGGTCAGCGCCACCGACCGGCGCCACCGATCGATCCATGAGGCAGGTAAAATCGCTGTAGACAAGCCCCTCTGTCAGCGTGACGGGGATGAGCTCTGGCAGATCCCCGATCAGATAATCGTCAGTCAGCGGCCCATAGAGCGTGATGGTGGCGCCCGAAATCGACTTGATCCGGACATATTCACCCTTGAGCTGCGGATCGAAATTGGGCGTGTCGTAATAGGCCTGGCTGGCGATGATCGCATAAGTATCAACTGCGAAATTCGCCGCATGAGCGACGTTCGACAGCGTGATCGTCGTGGAATGCAGTGGCGCGTTGTTGAGGTAATAGCCCTGCCGGACGGGCAGCGTGTAGCTGTTGGCGAATAGTGAGCCGGCCCCGACCTTCTTGAACACCGTTTCCCGGCCGACCCCGCGAAAGGTCGCACCAGGATTGATGAGCGAACCGGCAACCGTATAGGTTTCGCCAAGGCCATAGCAGCCAACGCCCTCAGAGCGAGCAGCCGCCAGGGCAGCGATAATGGCATCAGTGTCATCGATGGCAGGGCTGGCGCGGGCGCCGAAGTCGCGGAGGCACAGGCGGTCGCCCAGCTTTTCGCCGACATTGCGATCCGCGGAATAGCCGATCAGCGCAGCCCCGATCAGCCGGTTGGCCAGATCGGTGCGCAGGCCGGCGTCGGCCCCGGTGCCGCTGGACTGGATGGGCTGGCCGTCGGGGCCGAAGGCAAGGAACTTGCCGGCACGCGATGCCGCCGACGGCAGGACGTTCGACTGCTCGCCATCGGGAACCAGCAAGGCCCGCGCCGTCGTGTCGTCAATGCGATCGTCCTGTTCCTGGTCGATCATCATCGCGCGATCGAGCGCGCTTTCATGGCTGGCCGCGGGGAAGCGATCGGAGTTGGTATATTCCGCGACCTGCGTGCGCAGGGTGCTGCGCCGGATCCGCAGGCGCGCACCCGCAACACTTGCCCCCAGCGTCAGGGCGCCGCCGCTATCAGTCCCGCCGCCCGTGACAGAGAAATCGACATCCTCGGCGAGCGGCAGCACCGTTCCGTCGGCCAAAACACGGGTGACCGCCAAGGCACCGGACAGGAAGCGGAACGGCACCGCAAAGGTCAGCGTCACCCCATTTTCGAGATAATTGATATTGGACGGCAGCGATGCGACGGTCATTGCATGGTCTCCCCGAACATGTCTGTTAGGTCAGGGGCGCGATCCGGTGCCGTCTCACCGGGAGCCCAGAAATAGGGTTGGCCGAGCTTGGCGGCTGCACGTTCCGACCGGCTCCAGCTCAATGGGTAATTGGGGTCCGCCAGCTTCTGAAGCTGGTCGAACAGCAGCCGGTCGGCGACCAACTGCGAATACCAGATGTTTTGGCCTGGGATCATGTCGCGCCCTTGCCGATAGGCCTCCGCACCGATGTTCGTATCCACCTCTTTGCCATCAGCCATCTGATCGAATGCCTGCCCAGCGTTTCCACCGATCAGATTGATTGACGGGTCTACGATGCTACCGATCGTCGGCCCCGCGGCATAACCCAGCACCGTGCCACCCGTGCGGCTGCGTCCGCCCAGCCCAGCCTGAATGAAATCGCCCGCCATTCCCGCGCCGCCGCCCTGCATGAACGCAGCGGCCCACGTGCGAGGATCATCCCACTTGGGAGGATCCTTTCCAGCAAGGATACCCTTGGCTGTCAGCACAGCCATGCCGCCTAACGTCAGGAACAGCGGCAACGTCAGGCCGTAGGCACTCCGGCTCATGCCGCCCCGTCCATAAAAGAACCGCTGCCAGTGCGTCATGAGTGCGATGACGGAGTAAGTTTTGAACTGAGTACCTGACCGCACCAGCTCGCCGATCACCGTGCCGCGCTCCACCGTCATTGCGCCGCCGAATGTTTCCACGGCGGTGGACGCACGCAGGCTCTCGCCCGGAACGCCAAACCGCGTCTCGCTGTCGATCATCTCGCCGATCCGGACAGCGGCATCAAACGCGCGATCGGCATCGACGTCCGTGCGCGAAGCGACATCCCCGGCACGGATCATCTTCACGCCGTCCTGATCGGTGACGGGCGTATTACGGATCACGTCCCAGCCGTCCGCATCGATGCCATAGCGTTCGAACCGCAAGCGATCGGCATTGTCCAGTTTCGCCCAAGGCTTGGCCGCATGATCGGCAAAGTCCATCATGAAACTCAGACCGATCGCCTGCTTTGCGGCTTGCGTGTGGGGGGCAAGCAGCGATGCATCCATGACCGCGCTGGCGGCACGACGCGATGCTTCATGCAGGTTCAGGCGCATCGCCTCACCCTCGCGCCACATCTGCTCGGTCCGTACCGTCATCTCATTGAAAACCAAGCCAGCGTGTCGCGCCGCTGCCCGGCCGTCCGGCCCCGCCATCGCGCCAAAATAATTCCGCGTCATTTTCGCGACATCCAGCCCATTGAACTTGGCCGTCATGCTTCCGAAAACAGGATCACTTCCCAACGCCGAGATGGTGGCGCCACCCAACTTCGTCGCGACATTCCAGTTGCGCAGGCCTGAGAAGAACCGGGCAGTCCCACGGTTATCGGGCGACGGCATAGCCAACGCCCCGGTATACATGCGCCACATCCGGTCAGTCGTTTTAGCGGCCTTTGCGGCTTTTTTCTCCAGCTTCACCGCCTTGCCGCCTTTGGGCGTGGGCAGGGCATCCTGCCGGAGCACGTCGCCCAGCCACCGCACCGTCAGCGCCGGATTGGGGCCAAGGATTTGCATCGCCGCTATCTCGCGGGTCATTCCGTCGATATGGCCGGTAATGGCCTCGAACGGACCACCCATGCCGAACCGCTCATTGTAGGCCAGCCAGTCGTCGGCAGATTTAAATTGCAGGAAACGATGGTCGGCCCGGCGGTTCGCCATCTTGCCCGATCCGCCGGGCATGCCGGGCGTGACCTTATCCAGCCCCTGGCTGGTGATCGTATCCCATACATCGTCCAGAACTTCGCTCAGCCGCTCGGCCGAAAAGGGCAGGCCGTTGTCATGATCGATCATCCGCTCCGCATCGAGCAGGGGAGTGATGAATTCTTTCCACGGGTCGCGCTTCGCCTTGGCGATGCTCAACGCGTCATGGCTTTGCGGCAGGCCCCAGCGATCCAGCTTGGCGATACTGCCGCCCGCCTCGTTGAACATCTGGCGCAGCCATTCGAATGTGTCGGTGACGGCCGCTGCAATGCCCTTCGCATCAGCGCTATCGACCTTCTCACCCTTCAAAGCGCGAACGACATCGGCCATATCCACGTCGCCACCCATCAGTCGGGACAGCTTGCCGCCCATGTCGCGGCTGAATTTATCCATGAACCCGCCCATGCGCTGCCACGCCATCTGGCCCAGCGAAGCGCGGCGATTGTCGATGTTGGAGATACCCGGTACCGCTTCGTGATGATCCAGCAGGGCGATGGCGAACTGCCCGGCCTTGCCATGGCGGCTGATCCTGTCAGCGATCGCGTTAGTCCGGGTCGGGTTCCTGACGTAGTCGGTCAGCTTTTCAAGGATATCCTGCTGTGTCCGGATTTGCAGCAGCTTCTGTCGCCGGTTATTGACCGCCTGAAATTCCAGCGCGTCCATCGCATCCCGCGAAGCCGCGTCGATCGCGCCGATCTCGCCCAGAACCTTCGCATGGGCGGAACGCAGCCGTTCATATTCGGCCTCGAACCGTTCCGCCCGCTTGGCGTCGATGACGCCCTGTTCCTGCAATTGGGCCAGACATACGGCAAAGCTCATCCGGTTCCCCCATCGTCATTGTCGGCATCCCGCACGAAAGCGGCGATCCGCTGGCGATCTGCGATCGCAGCCACCTTCGCCACGATGCTTTCCATGGCATCGACCGACACGCCTTCGCGCCACGCCATCGCGCGCGCCGCCGCCAGCAATTCGCTGTTGCTGCTGTGGATCATGGGGACCGTCGCCATCAGAACATCTCCCCGCGCAGGGAGGCCGGGCGCTGGAACACCCGCGCCGTCTGATGCTTCGCGATCTTCTTGTTGATCGGGTTCCAACCCCACATTTTGAGCAGCTTCCCGATCCGATACCGGGTCGGCCAGTCGATATCCTGCAACCCGATGCCGTCTGCGGCCTGCTGAATGGTCGTTTCCGCGCGACCCTCCAGCCAGATTTTCAGGGGATCGGCCAAAGGGTCGCCGCTATGATCCCCCTCCGCATCGGCGATAACCGGGGGCAGGCCGACCTGCACCCACAGGTTGCGCGCCGCCTGCGGCCCGAACAGCCGCCGCGCCTCCCGCACGACGCTGACCCCGGCGAGCAGCCGGGGCGGGTCGAGATCGGCCGAAACCATCGGCGGCGGGTCCATGTCGTGCATGACATAACGGCCCGTGCGGCGAAGCTCGGGCAGCACCTCAGCCGTGACCCATTTGCGGAACCGCTCCGCCTCTTCCTTCCGGCTCTTGAAGATCGCGGCGTACATGCCGCTCTCCGAGACGATGCTCATTTCCTGCGGCGAGGAGGGGGTACTCACAATATGAGTACCCCTCTCATCCTCATGCAGATTGCGGACCATGTTGCCCGCATCGCGATAGCCCAGCGCCTTCGCCAGATCGCTGGCGACGAACCACGGGTCGCCCGCGATCATGACGACGCGGACGGGATCTTCTTCGAACTGATATGAAACAAGCGCAGTAAGCATGGACGATCTCCAGTAGAAATCGTCCGACCACAGCTGACCAATAGCTTGGTGGCCGGACGTGCCATGATTGGTCTTACCGCCTACTGGAGCGGCGCCCCCGAAGGAGCTCACGACACGCCCGACCATAAAAATCCGCGCCCACACTGGGCGTGTGGCGCGGGCTGCGCCAGTAGATACAGGGAGACCAATCCCTTGTCTGGATTTTGCCAGACGCCGCCCGCTATACTCGCCCTCGACTCGACGAGCAAGGGGGGCTGCTCGATGCTGATTTTTCTCGGATATTTGTTCTTCTGCGGAACGCAGATCGACAGCCTGTCGCGCTTTGCCTTTGGCTACCTGCTCGCGGCGGCCACAGGCTGGGCGTTTGCCGCTGTCTATGTGAACACTGGCGGCCAACTTTACCCGCTGCCGATCGCAGCCACGGCCGCGTTCTGGTTTGCTTGGTTTTCGGCATTCTACGCTGCGGGTTGCGCCTTTGTCCGTTGGCTGCGCAGGCGATCCGCAAGACGATTGCAGGAATAGCATCACAGGCACCCCCTGATCGCCGCGAGCGCCGCATCTTCCGCGTCCAGTTCGGCCAGGATGACCGTCGCGCTTTCGGGCAGCGCCACCGCCGACCCGTTGCGCTCGACAATGCCGGAGGCGGCGAAGGTCAGGCCGTCCAGGTGCCCGGCGTCGATCGACGCCTTGATGTCATGGCCCAGCGTCATTGCCTGCTCGATCGGGGCGGACCCCGCCGGATCGGCGAACCGCGCCGCCCCGCGCGCGGGCAGCGGGTCGGCACCGCCCATCGATGCCGCCGCCGGTTCGGGCGCGGCCATCCGCTCGACCGGCGCGCGCGGCGCGGGG
>Ga0065704_10000279_pt1 | contig 41417 bp, 76 predicted proteins | sample SwiRhicommuniRL2_FD_59091 | JGI IMG/M metagenome (GOLD analysis project Ga0065704, IMG submission 59091) | Switchgrass rhizosphere bacterial communities from Rose Lake, Michigan, USA - RL2 v2 (version 2) | ecosystem: Host-associated > Plants > Roots > Rhizosphere > Soil | place: East Lansing, MI | reverse complement strand
CCCTGTGCCCCAGTGTCGCCTTTCTCGCCCTTAGCGCCTTGAGCTGCTAACAATGCCCATGATGCATTTTGTGGCAATGGAGCAGTGCCAGTTACACTCTCCAAGCAGAAATACGTTGCTCCTTGGTATGCAACAGCATCATCTTTTACATATGCAGTTGCTGAGTTGTATCCTCCACGCCAAGTTAGTCCAGCAGGACCAACTGGACCGACATCACCTTGCGGACCAATTGGCCCTTGTATGCCTTGATCACCTTTTGATCCTTTTTCACCCTGCAACCCTTGAGGCCCTATAGGGCCTTGAATACCCTCAACACCTTGGGGACCAATTTCTCCTTGAGGCCCTGTAGCCCCAATATCCCCCTTGTCACCTTTTGTAGCTGTAAATGCTTCAGCAATTCCTGCCTCTATTCGATTCATGTCGGTATGGTAAAGCGTCTCACCACTAACCCAGTTAGTTTTAGGTGTGTAATTCAATTTTAAATCTCCAGATATGAAAAACACCCTAGCGGTTAAGCTAGAGTGTCAAAATCTAAGTTTATTGGGAGGCTAGCCCCCATATTAGGGCGTAGCTGGAGTTACAGCGTAGTCAGCATATACAGCAGACTTTGGTTGTTTCCATAATGCCCCAGTGAAACCAGAAAGGTATCCAGACTCATAAGTTAATAAATCACGCTGGCGAACTTGTAAAACTTCTGGATTGTGAACCTTCATTTCAAGGTAGTTTGAATCGGAAGTATAAACTGCGAGTCGAGCCTTACCATTAACAATATTACGAGCATACATCGAAGGCACGCGAACAAATGTAATATTGAAATTATCGTTTTGCGAAGTCTTGCGAAGTGCTGCAAGAATCTTATCGAAAGCAGATAATGGCAATGTATCAACACCAACAATCACGCCGCCAGTATCAAACTTGCCTAGCGCTGTGATCATGTCAGCAGCATCCATAGCAATATGTGTAGGCTGAATGCGATAGTCTGAAGCAGCCCATGCACGATTATAGTTTGCCAACACAAAATCAATAAACTCTTGAGCAGTCATTGCAGCAATAGTTTTTGTTTGGTCCACACCATGCGGAACGCTAGTTCCATTTAAAAGACCTTCTTGTCCTTTAGCTTCTTGATGTCCTAAAAATCCAGCATATTGAATTGTCGCCATTGCGTTAGCATACAAAACATCTTGCTTCATCTTAACAACATCAATACCTAAACGAGCAATCTTTTGAACTTCAAGCTCAGACCAAGTTTCAGCTTTACCCCAAACAGCCACTGGAGCCTTTTGGAAAGTAACATCAGCATCAAGAGTTTTTAAACTGTTCGTCTTGTTGCCAATCAAACCATCACGTACATCACCTGAAGCATTTGTAATACCGAATTCAACATACTCAAGAGCAAGGTCGAGATTAAAATCAATTGGCAAAGCTTCTGCAATCATGATTTCAGGAAATTGTGTTTCTTGTAACTGCGTGTCACGCTCGGTTAAAGCTTCTTGCAAAACCTCACCGTATTGACCAGAAATATAAGCCATTCGTTAAGCTCCTGCAACTTGTGTATTGTTTAATGTAACTTCAATTACGCCATTAGTACCGCCACCAACCTTATCTACAATATAACCAACATCAATTGTTGAAGCTGAAGCAGTAGCAGTGAATAAGCCAGCATTAGCGCCAGTACATTGAATATAGACCTTAGCGCCACGTGTAAATGTTTGACCAGCAACAGTCGCAACACGGATACCATCGCCAATCCCAATTTTGGCAATCTCAGTGATTTTTCCATTTGGCGCAGCATTTGGATAGATGTCTCGAACAACAACACCAGCAAATACTTCTGTTACTGCCGTAAATTTCTTTACACCGCCAGCAGGGTTAAATGCAACTGCCGTACCATAAACAAGGTCATCAGTTGTTTTATTAATCTCACCCCAAATTTTAATGTCAGAGCTTGATGCGCGTGAGAAATTACCCGCTAAAAGCGTTCCATCCCATTCGGTAAAATAAGCCATTATTATTTAGCTCCTTTGTTGCGTAATGATGCTGGTACTTTTGGTTCTGACTTAGAATCATTACCAACGAATTTTTTACCAATTTCAGGTTTTTTAATTTGCATTGTTTTTGCAGCAGCATATGCACTATTCAATGCACAATCTTGCAATTTTAATGCCTGATCAACGGTATAAGAGCCAGTTGATGCAACAGCAGCAGCCTTAGCTTGACGAGCTGACATGCCATCTTTAAATGCAACTTTAGGGAAGCTTGCCTTTGCATCGCCAAGAGTTGCAGAATTATCTTCAGCATCTTTAAGAGATTTATTCTCTTCTTCTAGCTGAGCGATTTTTGCATCTTTTTCCTGAAGCTGAGCTTCAAGGTCAGCCAATTCAGCAGCAGCAGCAGCCGTATCTTCATCCGTTACGGTAGTTGCTGGAACTTCTTCCTCAATCTGAGAAGCAAGCTCTTCAGCTTGAGCAGTTGCCGCTTGAGCATCATCAAGTACAGCCTGGGCCTCTTCGGTTAAAGAAGCCGCTTCAGCTTGAAGCTCTTGGACCGCAGCCGCCTTTTCTTCAGTAGTAGCATCAGCACTTAAAACAACTTCTTCAGCGTCAGCTAACTTTTTATCAAAATCCGCTTTAGCATCATTTAATTTTTTCTTACGATCATTAAGTTTAATCTTGGCATCGCCAAATTTAACTGAGGTTGATTTTTTAGGCTTGCGACCTAAAATCTTATCAAGCATGGTTCGCTTTTTTGTCATCTCTTTGGGTTTCCCATCATTAAGATTTAGTTTGCATTCACTGCCGCATCGACCTTCATCAAGAACTGCCAAATGATTGCCGCGAATATTTACTTTAGTGAGCTTGCCATTAATAGTTTCAATGTCAGCGTCATAACCGCATGATACCTCACTAGTTCCGTCTTGAATAGTCTTGATGGCATTGGCAGAATTAATAATAGCATCGCCAAGCAAAAACTTTCTATCCTCACTAGGTCGAACGTTTACGATAGTACCTTTGGTCAACTCCTCCCAGTTCTTTGAGTTAACCTCCATTTCTTCTGGATGGTTAATTGTAATAGGAACATTTTCAAAAGATTTAATTGTATCAGGGCTAAAAAGCTCATCCTCATTTACATAAACGTCGTAAATCTTATTTTCTTCTTTACCAAGATCGGAACCTAAATACTCCATAGGTCCAGTGCGAGCAAGCTTTACGCCCTCTGAAATTAGGTAGCCAGCATCTGTTAGCTTAAACCTAGCTCTTGCATTGTCATTCAGTTTCATAATATTAAAGCCTTATCAATAATCCCTATAATACCAATTACAAAAACGGCTTGCAAATTATGATTAATACATAAAATTTACAATTAATTTATTTTTGCTATTGCAAAATAAAGTTAATGTCGATACTATAAATTATCTTTTGGGAGGGCTGGGAATGAAAGTATTAAGTTCTATAGAAATGGAAGCATCAATTAAATTGGAAATGCAACTAAAAGAAAGAGAAGTGTGGACAAGAGTTGCTTGTTCAGTGGCTAGTGCTAATGATTGTAAGAATACAGGCGTAGCAATTCACTGGGCTAATACTATTACAGATGCTTATGTCAAAAGATTTGGAGATTCAAAATGACCAAATCAAAAAAGCAGCAGATAGAAAGTATTTGAAGGAGATCCAAAAATGGTTACTATTGAAGTTCACTCACATGTAAAACCAAAGTGCTTGACAATAATTGCAAAGCAGAATGGTAAGCAATTGCTGAAGTCGCCAATGATGTGTAAAACAATGACACAAAAGACAATTGAATCTCAAATTCGCAAGGATTTAAAGATTTATGACACGCCACTATATGGTGGAATATCGATTGTATATTTCGTAAAAATTGGAGATAAATAAGATGAGCCATAAAGATTACAAAAATCTATGCAAGCGTGTCGCACTTATTAATAAAGGTGCGGCCAGATATATGCGAACCAAAGCAATTAAACTGGATGGATTTGCTTATGCCAAAATAATCATGGGTTGTTTTTATTTTGGAGATACTCCTCAAGGAATTGAATATTGGCAAAATATCTCAAGACAATTGAGTGAGGGAATGATTATCCAAAAACGTGACTGGGTGAAGGGATGACTAGAACAGAGCTACTGGTGGAAGGTAATAGCCTTGCATGTAATGGCGAGATAATTATAAACCACGAAGGCAGATGGCAGGTTTTTGGATCCACAAAGTTTTTTAGAACTTTAGAAGAGGCTGTTAAGTTCTGCATGGAGAAGAGCCAATGAGAGCAGAACAATTTATCAAAGACCACGGTTTAGAACGGGCGAGAGAGGTTGTTGAGGGTGCGCCTGAAGGGTCGACTCATTTTGTAGGTTCTACATATTTAAAGCTTATTGGTGCAGTTTGGTGGAATGCATGGTTGTCAGAGTGGAATCACAAGGACAGCAGCATGGTCAAGAGATGGAAATGTGAAAGCATTGAACTGATAAAGACTTGGGGTGATGTTTTTAAATTGGACGAGATAAAACGCCTCGTGGAGTCGGTGGATTTATTCAAAAAACTGAAGACTAAAAAGAATGCTAATCGTGAGTTTATGAAGGCTTGCATGAGAGGGCAGACAGAGCGAGCAAACCAGATCAAGCGAGCAATCGATGCACATGATGCCATCTATGGAAAGAAAGGAGCCAGCCATGAGTGAGTTTAAAGAAGAACCATGTCAACACGTGTGGAATGAAACAACTAGTAATGGTGATAAGTATAGATTCTTTGTTTGTAAGCACTGTGACAGCACTTGCGATTACGAGCCATTGGAAGTTTTAGACAAACCAGAAAACCACATTTCGCCAAACTGCAAAGCAAAGGATGTTTGAGATGGTTAAATATAAAGATCAGATAGTTGATTGCAAGTGGATTAACGATCCCAAGCAAGAGGAAGTGATTCAGCTTAAAGCGAAAGTGGAGGAGCTGCAAGAAGAGTTCGCCGAAGATGAACGATTCTTAAAAGAGCAGATCAAAGATAAAGACTTAAAAATTGAAAACCTTGAATATCTGCAAGGCATGGATAAAGAACTTATTCAGACATTACAGGGCAAGGTTAATGAGCTGCAAAATCGGGTGGATGCAGCACTAAGTCATCTTGGTGATGTGAATTTTCCACCAGATTACGAAGACGCATGGGAGAGTTTTTACAAGGCAGAGCAAGCGCTCAAGGGGGAGGCAGATGATTAAAGCAGAAGTGATATTTGATGGTGATGAAATTCACTGCAAAGGAAAAATGATCTGTTTTGAGCAGCTAACAACTGGTGATTTTCATGTTGTAGATGGTGACTTATTCAACACATTAGAAGAAGCAATTAAATACTGTTTGGAGTGCGACCAATGACCACATTCAAAGAGTGTCAACACGAATACCAATACAACTGGCTATTCAAAAGCCATATTTGCATACATTGTGATGAGGTAATGAAAGATGAAGATTAAACAAATCCGCGCCAATGCTCCAGATAGTGCGACTCATTACCATAAATATTATATTGGTTATTCTACTGGATACATGTATTACAAAATAGTTGATGGAAATTTGTATGCATGGGTATCCTGCTTTCAAGAATGGATACTTGATAAATTTACAAGAGAATCAGAATTAGAACCCCTATAAAGGGGTTTTAATTTATCCAAAGTTTACTACTGGCAATGAAGTACATCGGCAGTTGTAAATATCTCCAGCAAGAATTTCAACACCCCCAATTTCACTACGCTTGCGCCAAGTCTTGCCGTTATCATCGCTAAATACAGTTGGGTCATCAAACTTACAAAGCTTACCATCCATTACAACATGGTCACGCCTAGTTCGCTCATCAATCACCGTAGACCAAACTATAGGTTTTTGATCCAAGTGCCTCAGACCTCAATCTAGTGATTTGAGCATTTACTCTTGATGTCTCAGTACGGGCAATAAGTTTTGCCCTGCTTTCACTTACCTTTCCTTTCTCCTTAATCTCGGTTATAAGGCGTGTAGATCGCTCACCAGCAAGAATATTGTCACGAACAACCTTACCTACTTCTTCAGCATACTGATTCTTAATAGAAGTGATTAGGGCCGCATTCTCTGCAATCCTAACCTCTAATAATGTATCAATATCATCAGATCTAATCTGACCAGCCAAATCAACGCCAGTAGCATTTTGAATATTTTTACTCATTGATCTAGCATTATTTCTATCTAAGCGAGACAGGAAGCCTCGCGCTAGATTTTCTGCAAATGCAGCAATATTCAACTGATCAAGACGGGCGTTAATTTTTGTGAGTTGTGCAGCTAAAAAATTGAACGCCTTTTTTAATAGAAGCATCATTTACAGTAAGTGAAACTGGAGATTGTATTAGCTGAGACTCTGAGTCGTCTTTAAGCTCATTAACAACAATATCCTGCATAACACTAATTAGCTGAGATAGCTGTCTGCGATAATAAACTTCTGCTTGCTTGCTCGGTCTCACTGCCCTGATTTTGCGCGCCATAATTCAAAAAATCCTTTAAAACTTTAATGCTTTCATCTGTAATAGAATCAACAAGGCCTTTATTTTTAAGTTCAGTTGCATACTCAACTTCTGTAATAACACCATCTTGGAGTGCGGTAGATAATGCTGTTACAGTTGTTCCAAGTACAGTTGACTCTTCAACCTCATTGGTAAGCTCAATAGATGGATAAGTATAATCCAATTGACTGTACTCTGACTGCATATCATGCAAGATAAATTTATCAAAGAAGTCATCGATAGGTCGCAACCGAGCCTCTTGCAAAGATGCAATTGTTTCATAATAGATCTGGTTATCTTCAGCTCCACTTGCGAATCCAGAAGCAGACTGACCAAATAGGCGAGTAAGAGGACGACTACAAGCTCCTGCCAAGTCATCGCGTTGAGCCTTAAGGATCTCAACAAGGCCAGCAAAGGTCATTTCCTTGCGTTCATAATCGGTTGTTTTGTCAATCATCAAGGCATCTGTAGAGCTTTGAATCGCTCGCATTGCCTGAGCAACCAATGCAAATTGCTCTTCCTTTCCAGCCGCAATAGCAAGGTTAAAGTCTTGAATTTTTAAAACATCGACTTTAGATTGATCAACAATGTCAGATATGTTTGTTGCAGTAGTTAGATAGTTAATTAATGGCTGATAAATAGACTGGATATCCGATCTACCATATTTTCCATTAACACCGTTTTTATCTTTAATTGATCTTCTTCCAGCCTCAATTCGACAAACTCGGCTATTGTGAATTAGAACATTCCCACGACCAACATTGATTCGATACATTCTGGGGCGACCAAAGTTTGCATCCCTTATATCATCCTCGTATGCTCTGTCAAAATCATAGGCAGTTTTATCAAGAACAATAAATCTAACTATTTTCTCTTCATCAAGATTTAATGGCGACTCAAGATCTTCAGCGTCAGTAATAGCAACAACCATTGCATCGCCATAAACTGACACCCAAGTCAAAACATCTTGACGATGCTTAAATACACCCAATCTTCTTGATGTAGACTCAAGAGATTTCGTTTCTTCGCTATCTAGTGTTGTTTCAATATTTCGATTTAGGCGTGTCATGTCAGATACGCCGCCATCTACAAACTTTTGAATAATCCAAGAGTTAGCATAAAGATCTGCAAGCTTATTATCGGTTAAGCGCTTATTGCCAACAAAGTCTCTGGCAGCAGTTCTTGAACCAATACTATTTGCAAGAGATACAATATTGTCATTTAATGTAGTCATTTTCTTCACCTAAGAACAATAAGCACAATATATCACAGCAAGTCAAGGAAGCTACCTTTTGCCTTCATGATTGGTTCAAGAGCATAACGCAATGCATCAATATGATGGTTCCACTTATCAATAATAATTGTAAGCACCTCACCAGTTAATCTATCCGTCTTATAAGAGTAGTTATCAAACTCTTGCTTTGTGCCAACACAGCGAGAATGAATAATTATCTTATTAAACGATTTGATGAACTCAATACCATCTTCAACAGAACCCTTGCCTTTTTCACAAGGAACAACCAAAGGCATACCATTGCGCTTTAAAAAGCTAATTGTTTCTGGTCGAGAGTTATCGGCACGTGTTGAAACTTGATTTACATTTGGAACCCTATTTGAAATAAAGTTAGACATGTGATCAGTTTCAAGCCCGACCTCACTACAATCGTACTCAATGTAAAGATTTCCATCATTAATCCAACATCTAACAAATGCCATAGGATCGGCAGAGAAGCCAAAATCTAAGCCTTGATATGGGCCATCCCATGTATGATCTGGCGCAAAGTCAGAAACAACATATTTGTTTGCGAAAATTTGCGCATCAGAGTTTTGATTGTATGCACCTTCCCAAATCCAATTGTATTTTTCTGGCGTAAGATTACGCAAAGCCAAACGTCTTTGACGGTCAAGAATCTTTGGAAATCTCGGATTGTCTCTCCAGTTAATCTCAACACCAACACCAATCAATTCACCCGTATCTGGATCGTAAATCTTTTCATGTCTAAATTTCTTATCGCAAGGGCTATCCATTTTTTCTGGGTTCCAAGTTACCCAGATTTCAGCATCGTCAATACCTCGAATTGTAGGCTCTAATTTATCCCATGCAGCCTGTGATACCGACTCAGCCTCATCAACCCAGCAAAGCAAGATACGAGCCTTAGACTTGATGCTATCAAGGTTATGACGCAAACCACAAAATAGGAATTCAACTTTTCTATTTTTTGTTCTAATGTAATTTTCGCCCATTTCGTAATAGTCATTAAGAAACGGAACCTCTTTAATTGCCTGCTTAATCTCCTCCATTGATGAGTCAGATAGAGTATTCATGAACTCACGGCCACAAAGGATTACACCACTAATTCCAGCCTCTGCATACATGTATCCTTTTACGGCAGACATTGTGGCAAAGCCACGAGTCTTACCAGATCCACGGCCACCCCAAGAACACCGATACATCACATTAGGCTGTGAGAATAAAGGTATTAACTTGGGTATCATCTCAATATTGGCAGAGTTACTCATCTAATGGCTTCAACCCCACTAGATTAATCGTAGTAGGCTTTTGACCCATAGAGCCATCAGAAGATGTATGATCCTGTTTCTCAGCTAATCCAAGCTCTCTTGCGATAATTGCAGAGTTAAGCAATCCAGCACTAGCACCTTCAAATTTTTGAGTATAAATTACAGCCTCAATGCGCTCACAGATGTCTAAGAAATCTTTTCTTTCTTTGTAGTTGTAATAAGCTTGACGACTAATATCCAAAAAGAAACAAAGACCCTGAATAGTCATTGCCCGCATCTTATCAATATCACCCTCAACAATATCGCCCTCATAAGAAAACAACTTCTTTTCATTTAAAGGATTATCTTGAACCCATTCAAAATACTCACAAGCAGCCTCCCACAAATCTTCAGGCGTAGCAAAAATAGGCTTACGCCCATGACTAGATCTTTGCAACCAGAATTTATTTCCACATGGAGCGGACATTCCAAACACTCCTAAATATATATTTTCTATAGGATACCATAAAAAAAACCCTAGTGCGTCAACACTAAGGGCTTCTGTTTTTTTGACTATTCTTACGAAATATCATATTTAAATATTATCATAATTCATATAAATAATCCTTATAGTTTTCCAATGTTAAAGACGAATTCATCCATTTATTTCTTTCTTCTACCCAAAAGAAAACACAATGTTTACTAATTTTATAATAAACCAACCATCCTCTAGGATCATAATGCGTTGCATCTTCTGGCTTATTTTTACGTATTTCTTCAATTTTCATTTTAATAACTCCCATATTTAAGTACACTTACAATAGAATCATTTTCTTTAGATTTTCTATTAAGCTTATCAATTTCATATTTAAGCTTATCAACCTCACCTTTCATGTAATCATAAATATAATCATGAGAAGTTTTATTAATTCTATCTTTTAAAGGAATATTGTAAAACTCTTTAAATAATTCATTTGCTGTTTTCATCCCTCAGCTCCCGATTCGCTTGCTTCAATCATTGCTTTGTATCCAGTTTTACTTAGTGTCGACATTGGTGCGACTGAGTAACGTTCGTAAGCTTGGAACATCTTTTCAGTTGGTACTTTTGGCACAACCACACAACCCTCTGGCACCGCCTTAGCTTTGGCTTTTTCTTGCCATGCATACCAAGCGCCATTGATAAATGATTCTGCGCACGAGTTGAACGGCAAGTCGTAAAAATCTCCATTAAAATGCGATTTTTCTTCATTTAATATTTCTGCAATATCTGGAAGCTTCTCAAAAGCCTCTATTTCATTCAATGTCATTTTTTAAATCTCCGAATTTTAGATCCAAATGCAGAAGTTGAAATAATTTCTTTTATTGAATCTTCAAGCTCTATTGAATTTCTGCAAATGTGGCTACGACCAAGAGCAACTATTCTAAATGGATAGCCGTAATTTGCGTCATGCTCAATTGATGTGATTATTTCATTTGGCGAAAAACAACCATTAGAAATCCTAATAAAGCCATGCTCCAATCCGCAAAAATCATTTATCTGATTATTAGCATCGGTAATAATTTCACGAATCTCTTTTAAATTAGCCTGCTTATCTTCAGCGGTCTTTAATTNCNTTTTTAATTGAATCAATAAAATTAAACACATCATTCTCCTAAAAATTTAAAAATAGTTAAAACAACAAATAAAATATAAAGACAATAATCCAGATACAAAAAATGACGCAAATAATTTATAAGTAAAATAATCACTAAATGACCATTTTGTATATATTAAAATATACATCCCAAGAAATACAAACAACAACCAGCAAAATTGAATAATATTCATTTAACAACCTCCTATTTATTTAACTATAGTAACTTAATTATTTTACTATTGCAAATATTTTAAGCAAAAAAACCTCCCGAAGGAGGCAGAGGAGTAAACTTAAATGAAGTGAACAACTACGCTACTTCTACAAGTGTCATTGTTCATGTATCGGCAGAGTTGGGTTTCGGCAAAGTGGACGACCTCCCACGGACAGTATCCAATCCTCCACATGTCTATCATGCTTTTATTCACTTCTCTAAATTGCCTACTTTCAGGCGGTCAGGCACTGCGTATGCCAAGCTTAATTAACATCAATCGGGATTGCATGCCCCAAGCTATATACAATTAATTAAACCATACCAAACTTTCTTGGCAGTCATTTGTTTACACTGTGGTGCGTATTCCACAAAAACAATATTAACAAAAATACAATTATTTGCAAGTAACAATTTCAATAGCTTGCTCAACTGAATTTGCTACCTTAACTTGCCCATTCCAATTAACATGCCATTCAACTTGATCAGGTGTTAACTTTTGTCCTGAAGGGGGCTTATTGCCATCCTTAATTTCAATTAAGAAATTTTCACCTCTAAATCCCACTAAAATGTCAGGACATCCCTTCCCAACACTAGAAAGAATCTGAACACTACATCCAATCTTTCTAAGTGCTGCTACTATTTCATTTTGGTTTGCATCAATTTTAGCTGCTCTCATTCTGGACGCTTCCGCAATGATTTCTTCCAGTCGCCTTTGTAACCAAAATCAGGAGCTAAACACATATCACAGTTTTGGTAAAATTCCATATCATTTCGGCGCGGCTCTCGCTCATACCAGAAAAATTTACCATCTTTATCCATAACCCAATAATTGTATCGTTTAGATACATAATCCCAATCAATCACAAAATCATCATTTAGTACTTCTGGCAAACTTTTATCCTTGCGTTTTTCATCTTCTGCAAGCATTAGGTCTGCATATTGCCAAGAATGTGCAACCAATAAATCAAGACTATAATTGCTATTTAATACACCAACATCAATTCCATGCAAAGCAAAAGCATGCGCCAATTCTAATTTATTCACTCTCACCACCAATTAAATTTTCGATTAATTTGCTATAACCGCCGATGTCATGCCATGAATCAATATGATTATGATCTCCATTAACTAAACGAGCCATTTTTGAGGCAATCATATATAAGGCCATTTGATGCGACTTAGGCATATTGTCATATTTGCATTTACGCAATAAATCAATAATACCTTGAGTGACAAAAGCTACATCTTCAAAACATCCATATTGGGATTGGCGCTCCAATAGGGTTACATCAACCTTACTTAGCTCAGCATGAACAATTAAGTCATCATTATTTCTAACCCATAATTTTTTAGAATTAATAAATACAGATGCATCCCCACTATTATCAAAATCTTTCAGCCGACTATCAAAGTACATTAAATCAGAATTATAAAAATTACATTTTCCATTTTCTAGTTTAACATAATAATCCGAACCATTTGGAATTTCGATAAATCTATCATTATTTAAATCAATTCCAATCGGAGCAGATTTCCAATAATGATAAGTTCCATCATCAAATTTCTCTAAATACTCAACGTGCTTCATTTTCAACTACTCCACAAGAAATATAATTACGCTCATCTTCTGCCTTTAATGCTTCAAGTTCATTGTGAATATAATCCCATTCATCAATAAACATCTGCAATGTTTCACCTTCTTTCAACGGATCTGATCCATTAATCTTGTCACGAATTGACTTTAGATTCATAGCTCACCTTTCAATTTTTTGCGATATTTTAAGTTTTGCTCTTTACGGCAAGCGCAACATCTACCACCATACTTACCCTCAAAAACATATCTTGTCATGCCATGATTTGAGCACTCAGCCATAAACTCAGATTTACCATCAATAATAGCCTTCTTTCTAGCCTCAATAACTGATGTTCGTCTTAGATGGTCTGGATTAGTTGATTTGGTGTATTTTGGTTTTTTAACTCTTGGCGTAAACTCAAAAGTTTCAAGAACCAATAAAACTCTATCAAAGCTTTCATCAGAAAATACAGCATCCATACGTGCAACATTATTAAAACTTGGAACCGAAACACCAACCAAATCACAGAATCGTTTTCTATCTCCATTGCCAAATTTAGCAATAATTTGCTTTAGATTTCTCGATTGTATAATCTGCTTTGTTGCATTATTACTACTTGATCTTTCTGTTTTAACTTTAAATGGTTTTTTTGAAATAGATTTATTTCTTTCCAAAATATCCTCATTTGAAGTCTCATGAATCTCAATTGCATTTGGTGATCGCTCCCATCCAGCAGCAACCTTGGCGCTTAAACCACCTTTACCAAAAGCAGTATGGCCCAATGGAACTTCATTTATTTCACCACCTTTTGCAAGAAATTCATCAATCTCACTATTTAATTTATCCCTAGCCTCTTGCTTGTCTTTCACGCCAGTAAAGACCTGTATTCTTGAATCACGTATTAAATCAATTCTTTCCTGAATATTCACCATTAACGCTCCATTTTCTTAAGTTGATCAAGTGTTGTGTATCTTTTGTGATTAAACATTGCAACATCTAAAGCGCACTGATAATCGTAAGTTTTACTTTGACCCCAAGTAATAACAACTCTTGGGTTTTTATATCTTAAATCCAACTTATAACCAAGGCGATCAAGCTCTTTAGATATAGCTACAATCGTTTGAAATTCATTGATTTCTATTTTCATATTCATTCTGTAAACTCCTCTTCAATATTTGCTATAGTAAACTAAATTTAGAACATTGCAAGCATAATTTTTAAATTATTTGCAGGTTATGATCTTTTTAATTTCAGGATCATCAGAATAAAATTACTATAGCCTCATCTTCATTTTCCATCATCACCTTGTCTAAGGGTTCTATTTTGCTTGGGAACACATCAGTAACGATATATTTGATACCATACAAATAAACCCGATCACCAACTTTGTATTTCATTTTTGATTGCCTCTTAAAACTTCTAAAATTAGCAGATGAATGTGACATACCAGACGCAACAAGCTCTTTTACTTTCGCTTCAGTATTTTCAAGATTCTGGCGGTCTTCAGGGGTTAATATATTCAAATAATCTTTTTTGAGAACCTTAACGACTGGACGACTTTCAATCTTCGGTGGCTCAATCCAAATAGATTGCAATTCACCTTTCTTAATAAATTCCTTTACCACTTCCGTATAAGTCTCTTTGAACGACTCAAAAGCGTAATATTTTGCCTTCTCGTAGTTATTCGCCCACTGTAGCTGATTAAACATGTCGTAAACGCGATTGTAAGCCTCTCTCTCGGCGTTTGTGATCGAAACTGATGAATCGCCCATCCAAGCATTAATATTGGCTAGAGCAGCCGTTTTAGGCTTATATGACTGCTTTACGTAATCCTCACACCATTCCCGAAATTCTGTAAACACTGGACAGAACTTTGCAGTCCGCATCGTTTGCAATCCAAATTTAATATGATCAGGTGTCATGCCTTCCATAATCTCACAACAAATGGAAATTAAGTTTTCCATATATTGCTCATCAGACATACCATTTCGCTTAGGGTATGTGTTATCAAAACGTGCCCCAAAATATCCTTGCATCTTTTCGATTAAACCCATAGCCCATTTACGGGGAAATTCTTGTTCAATCATTCTTTATGCTCCAAGTAGTTGTATTGGTAATCAGGTGTAACATCTCTCATCATTTCCTGTTGCATGTAATCGGCCATAGATGGCGTTTGTCTGCTTTGAGGTGTTGAGTAGCTTGGTTGTTTATTTTGAATCCAAGTAGGATCAAATCCTTTCCAATCTCTTTGAACACAAATTTCTAAAACTTGATTCAAGTTCATATTTGATTTGTTCACGTTATTCATGAATAGATCAAATGCTTTTTCAGTGTTAGTTGCCTTCTTGTTTTTTCTAACTGCCATAAATGCAATTGCTAAATCTTCAGTAGCTCCTTTCTCAATTAACGACTTCTTAAAATCAAAACGTTTCGGCTTGTCCGAATCGCCTATATTATTAATACTCGTTATTGGTTTATCGTTATTGGTTAATGGTTGTTGGTTAGTATTACATTCGCTTTCTTCTTGCAATGCGTTCGCATTAATTTCGCAATCCGAATTATCACCACATAAATCATTAACTTTATTACGTTTCTTACTCCATCTAGCATCAGCAGAAGCTTTTGCCTTTAAAGATTTGCTGTGATAAGCAGATAATTCACGCACTACATAATCATTAATATAACCTTCCGCAGTAAGTTCGAAGAAGTAATGCAATACAATCTTAATGCTATCGGTATGCGAACGCATGCGTATTAGCATTGCAATTTCTTCGATGTTTTCAGGCAAAGGTTTTTCAGTTAAATAACAATGATCAAGCATACGTCTGTATGCAAGATCTTCTAAAGGCTCCAAGAAAGCCGTTTTGCTCATATAGTCTTTCGGCTTAAAAGTGTAGTAATGCATTATTTCCCCCGAACACTTTCTTTTGCCAATTCAGCAGCAATCCATTCAACACCTTTAGGCGTGAATAAGCACTGATTGAAAGCATGACCAGACTGACTCAATCCTGTGGATACATGAAAACGACCCAGCATCAATATGATTGGCATAACCCATTAAAGCTCCATTTAATCGATACATGATTTTGTTGTCGGTTAGAAAATCTCTAAACTTTGGCTCTTTGATTTTTAAAAGTTTTGCTAATTCACGAAATCCTTTGTTGCCGACACTCTCAACATACTTTTCAACAAATTCAATTTTTGGCGCTGCAAGTTCTAATTGTTTAGCTTGATCAGCGCAAAGTTGCAAAGCCTCTCCATATGTTTTAGGTATATAAAATTCCTCTTCAAGTTGTTTCCATCGCTTAATAATTGCCATGCGTAGCGGCGCAGAATAACCAGATACAAGACACATTGTTGTATCTTGATCAAGCAAATATGCAGTTTGTTTTCGGTTCATTGAGTCTAAATAGGTGTGTCCAAAATTGGACGCATCTATTTGTAATTGCTCACACATGTTTTCAATATCACGTTTAACATGCTGGTGCTGTTTCATTGTTAATCCAGCAATTTCAAGGCTAGACATTGTTTTAACATTTGAATTTATTAATTGGTTCATTGATTTAATTCCTTTAAAATTTCACGTTTAGCAAGTTTTGTGATTTGAGCCTTAATTCGACCACGTTTTTGTTTCAATAATTTGCGCTCTTTAATTACCTGTAAAGCAGCGTAACAGTGTGGACAATCTTTCTCTGTCATTAATGGCGCTACATAATATGGTCTTTTATGCTCATACTCTCTACCAGTAACAGGGCAGTTTGAATATTCAATTTCAAATTTTTTCTCTAGCCAATCTGTTAAACAGGCCGAAACATTTGTTGAAAATGGTGAGCTCACTTCTATTTTTGAATCCCAACACTTATAAGCATGTTCTGCAATTTTTTCAGATAATTTTTTGTATTCGATGTTTAGCTTTTCAATTTGAATAATTAATTTAAGTGACTTTTCTGCATTTGTTTTCATTGTTGCAACTCCTTCAATTTTTTTTCAGCATTCAATAATTGTTCATAACGAGATGGATTTACGGTATAGTAAGCAGGCTTATTGTGACTAAGCACACAAGTATCAATATTGCCTTTTACTGCGCTTGGGTTTTTCTTTAATTCAGAAATACAAGTAACGTTTTCAGAAAGTATTTGCATTTTTCACTCCTTTATATATGACCTATTTTATGGTTATATTTGTAAATGTCAACAATAATTTTAAAATCCAAGACAAATAAAAAGCCCACTAGGGGCTTGTAATTACTTTTAAATCAGAAATTGGAACAGTAAATAATTCCATGTTCCTTAGTGATTGTATTTTTGCGGTTCCATTGCAATTAATTTCCCTAACAATAAATTTTGAATCGTCCCTGTTTTTCGATATAAAGGCGACAATACTTCTAATTCCAATTATCTGGATTTCTTTATTTTTGATCATTTACTTTTCTCCAATTTCCAGCAATTAAAACATTCATTGTTATAAACACGTCTTTCAAATGAATTGCACGACTTGCATGCTCTTGTGTGCATAAATGTGCGCTTGCCCATTGATCTTGCGCTTGATCTACGCATACGCCACAATTCAATGTCTTTTCTTGGCTCCTTGTCGATACTAACTTTAAATGGAACAAGCGAATAGCCAAAACGATCAGGATTCATGAAAGAATCATTAATTAGTGAACTCATTTAAATGTACCCTCCTCATATAGATCTAATATATCTTTTGCGCCATCTTCACCGTGAATTTCAATCAAGTGAATCAAGGAAATCTCTTGTGGTTCGTTGCAATTTCCAGATGTAAAGGCTTCGCATAATGGTCCACAACCACCAGACATCCCAGTCATAAAGCAAATACTATACTTACTAGTCATTTTGTATTCTCCTTAAATCTTGCGTAATACTGATCTTTTAAATAAAGCTCCATACTATCCTGACCTATTAATCTGTGAAACTCAGCGGCCATGTTATGAGCTAATAAATTTCCAGATTTTCGCTCATAGATAATTCCAATCTCATTACCCTTTTTAAATCTAAATAATTCATCTTGTTTTGACTGGGTCATAACATCACAGCCACAATCAACAAGGAAATTTTTAAACTCATTCATTTGACTATTTGATATCGATATAGTTCTAGATTTATACTGCCTGTTGCTGCCATAGCGAGCTTTTAAGATATCCCAATCATTCATTTTAATAACTCCTTGAAACCTTGTCATATAAATCTAAAACTCTAATTCTTAGGTCAATATCTGACTCTAAACCAATTCTGGATAAGCCGAGACAATAAGCATAATAGTCAAGTTCTTCACCAGTTCCAATCTCAATTAAATACCTAATCATACTGCCACCTGTAAAATTCAAAACCATTCTGACACTACTTTATTTATTTTGCAATAGCAAAAATAACTATTAATAAAAAACCCGAATTAACGGGCTATTTTAGCAATTCTCTCTTTCTTGGGTGGAGCTTAACAATTGCTAGTCCAATATCGAAAGATGGTGAATCTCTCTTGCCATTCTTTAGGTGTGATATGTACGTATCAGATGCCTCAACTCTTTTTGCTAACTCACCTTGATTGATTTTTTTGTATTGCATAACTTCAGAAACGATAATTTTCCAGTCCATAAGACCCTCCTTTGTTTTAGCTATGATAAAATATTAAATTTACTATTGCAAACTTTTTAAATTAGTTTAATATCGGTTCTACCTTAAGAGGAGTTTAAAAAAATGAAATATGAAGAAATGTATATTAAAGCATCCGTAAATCAAAAACCTAAAATTTATGAAGTTTTAGAAAATAATGGATTTGCGCGAATGGGAAATATGACTATTGGCGGTGTTGATGATTATGTAACAACCTATGAGAATGGGACTTATTGTGATCTTAATATGGCTTGTGTTGGATATCCTGTTTATTCATTTGATGAATTTATTTCAAAATACGGAAAGCAAAATAAAATGATTGAATTAATCAACAAAGCAAAATCAGAGCTTAAAATGAATGATAGTGATCTATCTTTAGCTCTTGGCAAGTCGCGTCAATATATTGGAAAGATGCTTCGAATTCCTCAAACAGATAAGGTTAAGGCTTGTGTGGTTAAAGAAATTGAATCCTTAATTGCTCGTGAAAAATTTAAACCATTGTCATTATTACAAGATGATAATAAATCTAAAATTGTAGATGAAGTTAAAATCAAAATTAATGTTGATTCTAGTGAAATTCAAGAAATAATTAATACTGAGTTAAACGCTTTGCGTGAAAATGCAAATGAAATATCAAACAATCTTAAATCAAAACTTTCCGATAGCAAGAAAGAAATTGTTAAGAAGGCCAACAAAATTAAAGAATTTAAGGCATCTGTTGCATTCTTAAATGGTGAAATTGAAAAGCTAAAATTCAATCATTCAAAGCAAGTAACAGATCTTCAGAAGACGAATGAAAATCAGAAGGCTGTAATTGACAAACTTGACGATCAATTAATTGCGGCTGAAAAAATTCACAATCAAGACATTAAGTTATTGAATGCAAAAGATTCAAGTATTAATGAATTGAAGCGAGATATCGGATTCATGAAGCAGGATTTAAACAAAGGTAATTATAATTACAGTGCATTAAAATATGAATTTAATACACTTAAATCATCATATGCAACTTCCAAATCATTGAATTGGTTCTTGATTGTATCTGTTATTCTTGCTGCTCTATGGTGTTGGTATGTCTGATTTTTGCAAGGTTTGTTGCGGGTATAGAGTTTTTATTAATAATTGCTGTATAGGGTGTGGATTGAGATGATTTATACATTTAATATTGAAACGCGTGGTTCAAAAATTTTTCAAGTCGAAGCAGAAACACCAGAGAAGGCATGTAGCATTTTGGCAAATTGCGATAATGAAAACGATTATTTGGTTGAGCAAGAAGATGATTGGGTTCTTGATGCTTGGAATAGAAAACCAATAGAAGAAAAATTAATGGATCACATTGAGTGTGAAGAATATTAAAAATAAATCCCCTTAATTGGGGATTTTTTACATCTTGCAGTTGACAATTCTGAATTATTATTTTACTATAGCAAATATAGAGGAGTGGCAATAAATGAATAAATTATTGATTTTAGTTGGAGCTTTAGCAATGATAGCGTGTACAAATCACACACCAGTTATTCATGGTCCTTATGAGATTGAGTCGGTAGACTTAAAAAATGATGTAGCTGCAATTAAGTCAGGAGACTTGGTTTTGGAAGTTGAATTTGATCCTATGTATTTTAAAGATGGAAATGGATATGCATCTTGGAATGAATTTACAATTCATGAAGTTAAAAATGTAAAAGTATTCAATGAGGATGGTGAAACAGAAAAATATGTTTTGCCAAGTGAAGAAGTATCAAACATTGTAAATTTAATTGAAAAAGAAGTTGCGGAGAATCTAGAGTGAGCGAGCAAGAATTAAAGAAAGAAATTGAAACATTGGCATCTGAATTGATCGGATTATCAAATTCAAAAACCATTATTGAGCGTAGTTTTAGCTGGTTGAAAGTTCAGTATGTTGGTCGTGGCTCGGATAGTATTCAATTGTGGTTGAGTGATGAATATTCTGAACAATTTAGAACTCGATATATGAATGAAACAATCGACAGACTAATGAAGATTAAAGCGAATTTATTGGAAGGGTAAGATATGAACCAAGTTGCAACAAACTGGAACAAAAGTCACTCAAACAATATGTTTCAGATGACAAGGTTAAACAAAAATTTACAGACCTTTTGGGTAGTAAGTCTACTGGATTTTTAGCATCTGTTATGCAGGTTGCAAATAGCCCAGCATTAAAGAATGCCGATCCTGTTAGTGTTATTAATGCAGCAATGATGGCAGCAACGCTTGACTTACCTGTAAACAACAACCTTGGATTCTCTTATATCGTTCCATTTAAGAACGATGCTCAGTTTCAGATAGGTTACAAAGGTTTTATTCAATTAGCGCAACGTAGCGGTCAATTTAAGAGAATTGCGGCTACTCCAGTATATGACGGTCAGTTGATATCAGCAGACCCATTATACGGATATCAATTTGATTGGAATATTGAGGCAGAAGGGAACCCAATTGGATATGTTGCTTTCTTCCAGTTACTAAATGGATTTACCGCAGAGCTATACATGAGTCGTAAAAAGATTGATGATCATGCAAAAAAATATAGCCAAACGTATAAGCGCGGCTTTGGAGTCTGGAAGGATAATTTTGATGCCATGGCAATTAAAACGGTTTTAAAGCTATTGCTTTCAAAACAAGCTCCACTATCAATTGAGATGCAAAAAGCTATTGAAATTGATCAAGGAACAATTGATGTAGACGGCGTTGCTAACTATATTGACAATCAAGATTCTAAAGAGGTTTCTGGAGCTAAATTGATTAGCGCTGAGGATTTCCCAGAATTCTTAAATGCTATTGAAGGCGGACAACTAAAAAAGGAGCATGCTTTAAATGGCTCTGTTTACGCACTGAGTGAAGAACAACGACAAAAGGTAGCATCGCTATGAATATAATATTTCGTTGCTCACAGCTTCATAAATTGATGGGAAATGCTAGGTCAATAGATGAGTCACTAATGAATGATTATATTGTTCAAATGAAAAAGCATTGCGACCTAGTTAGAAAACGTAAAAAAATTGAAGATTATGAATTGGAATTTATTCATATGTTTGATTTAGAGATTGATAAATTGCAAAAGCAGACATTGTCTGCTACTGCAAAATCACTTGTGAAGGAGATAGTTAGAGGCATTAAACATGGTGCGCCTACTAAGTTTTCTGGCAGTCGTGAAACAGAAAAAGGAAATATGGTTGAAGAAGATGCAATCAGGTTTCTTATGCAGCAAGAGTTTATTAGCGTTGAAAAGAATACGATACGCTATACAAACAACTGGGTTACTGGGGAGCCTGACATTATCGGTGAAAAGATTCAAGATGTTAAGTGTCCTTGGTCCTACTGGACAATGGAATACTTTGAAGATGATATTGAAAGTAAATCTCTTGATGCTGGTTATGATTGGCAGCAGCTAGGCTACATGTGGCTATTAAGAGAAAATAATGAATACGATTCTGTAATCATTGATCTGGCTGAGCTTAAATTTATATTAATGCCAACACCACCGAGCCTTTTACGAAAATATGATGATGTTTACCTTCATACGCAATTTGTTTTAGATTTGCCAGCAAAAGACAGAATATCAACCTACCCTGTCAGGTATGACCAAGAAAAGGTAGAGTTGATTAAAATTAAAGTTCAAGCTGCTAGAAAGTATGCAGCAACATTAAATTTTGGTAAGTGATATGAAAATTAAAGATAGCTTAACTTTTCCGTTTGTAATGTGGATGAGTCTCGGCGATCATTCGCTAAGCGGAAAGAAAGACATAATCATGAAAAGAAATGGCAAGGTAGCAAGGATTACCATGTCTGACGATGACTACCATTGCATGAATGAGTATTGCTCACAGCGATATGAATTGTTTTTAAAGCAGTGGTTTAATAATGGAGTTTCTTTTATTGAGGATCTAACAATGAAGGGAAATATTGAGGTAATGAGAAATCGACAAAAATCTTACTTGGAGTTGGCAAAGTGAATATAATGCACATTCTTTTGGTGATTTCTCTTGCTCTGGCATTGATTGCTTCAATATACATTACAGAGTCAATTAGGCGTAAAAATTACCAGCAACGCAAATCAGAAGATCAACGTAAATTTAATCCTATTCGTGAAAAACAATGGTGGAAGTAATTATGAACTTAGAGCAATTAATTCAAAATATCGAACAATGGGCACATGATCGAAATATCATTAAAGGATCAAAACCAATTGATCAGGCTATGAAGTTATTTAGTGAATTTGGCGAGCTTGCGGATAATGTCGGAAAAGGTACGTGATTGTCGTGATGATATTGGTGATGTGTTTGTAGTGCTTACTATTATGGCTAAGCAGAAAAACTTAAGCATGGTCGATGCATTGGATTTTAGCGGAATAAGTGTTGGTAGCATAAAGCACGGCGTTGTAAATTTATCTGGATGTTTAGAGTACTTTGTTAGACATGATGAACAAGGGGCGCTAATGGAATCACTCGAAGCTTTAGATTCAGTATGTTTTGAATCAAAAAACAACCTAAAAGAATGTGTCCAAATAGCATACAACGACATTAAAGATCGCAAGGGTTTAATGCACAATGGGGTGTTTATCAAGGAGTCGGACCCAGCTTACGAAAGTGTAATTAAATCAATTGAGGCTAATTACAATGCTTGACAATTTTGTTAAATCACTTGGGTTTATTGGTGTTGATGCGATTAACATGAAGTTTAAGCCAAGTGATAAATATATGTTTGATTTTGAAGATGAAAATATAGATAAGCATTGGCGATGCTTTTATGCATTTTACAAGCTTGGGTATAATGACTGTGCAAATAAAATTGGAGCATTTGCAATTCAGGAGATTAGGAAATGAAGTGGATTAGTGTTAATGATGAGTTGCCTTATAACAGCCAATCTGTTTTGGCATATATAGATGGGAAAATTATTGAATGTGTATATTCAATAAATGATGGATTTGAACCAATATTCTTACCATCACATGGTTGTGGTAAGTGTTGCAATGAAGATGATCCGCCAGCAACGCATTGGATGCCGATAATCGATTTACCAAGCTAAAAAAAGAAGCCTCATTGAGAGGCTTTCTTTTTATCTACTGAACTTTGAACAAATCTTGCAAACTTAGTTAACCCAATAGATAGACTTTTTGCATCTTCTGGATGTGCTTCAACAAATAATCCAAACCACTCATTGAGATCAATTTGTGACTCTTCTTTTGGTTTGCACATTTCATAAGCGCCCGCAAAATCTAGAGTCCTCATAGCATAGGCATAAGCATCAGGATTTTTAATAATCACCTTTGCTTGTGCTATTTGCTCCTCGGTACAGCCTTGTGATCTTAAAGTTTGCTCAATATTGCTCATACACTATTCCACAAATAAATAGAATAATATCAGTTATCGAACGCTATTGTTAGTGGCATTTGAAGTTTGACCGACGCCAGCTTGCACACCAAAGTTTACGTTTTGTTGCGTAGCTCGGATGTTTTGATCAAGACCATGAATACAACCTAACAAATTAGTAATTTGTTGTTGCTGAGCTTGGAATTGAAGTTGTTGCTGATTCTGATTGTTTGTCATATTAATTTCGATACTATGACGATCATCTCGGCGGCGACCTTCATTTTGAAGTTCATTGATTAAATCTTGTCGCTCAGCAGCAATACGGTTTAATTCTGCAATTTGGTTTGCTGTAATTAATGCTCTGGTTTTTTCTCCATCATCTTTTACAGTTGCAGATAGTTGCCAACCTAAGCGTTCAATATTGGTATTTGTAACACCTTGACCAATTGCCAATTGAGTTGAAACAGCATCAATTTTATCGCCATTTTGTGCAAAACCCTGAAGAGTTGCTAGTTGACCATTAAAACCTTGTTGTTGCAATGCAATAGTTTGCTGCATGTTTTGGCTTGTGATGTCTGCTTGTGCTCCAGCCAATGCCAATTGAACTTGTGCTTCAGCAAGTGGAACAGCGCCTTTTAAATCACCAATACCTGTAAGAACATTGGTATTTTGGATTGTATCTGTAACGCCAGCCAATCCAGCAGTAAGGTTACTTGGAGTCACACAGCCCTCGCCATCTCGTCGAAAGCCATCATTACCAAAACCAAAGCCACCACGACCACCAAGCATAGCTAATGCAAGCAATCCAAGTCCACCACCACCAAGACCATCACCGTAGCCGCCAGTTGCGACCATTGCTGGATATGTAGGCTGAATGTTCATTTTTTCGTCCTCATGCATGATAAATACCTTTTAGATTAGGTGATTGCCATTGTAATATATGATTTCTTAAAAAAATCATGCGAAAAAAAATGTCACATAACAGCGTAACAAAATGTATATATTGTGGATCAATAAAGAAAATTTGCACCATATGTGGAAAGACATTTCTTTCCTTAAGAAACAATCATTTATATTGCTCATCAAGATGCAGAACTAGAAAATATAGAAACAATAAAAAGCCCCAATAAAGGGGCTTTGTAACGCCAATATGTCACAACTAATTCACACACTGAACGCAAATAGTAACATGGATATTGTTTTTAATTGAATGAGCTGTGCAACCACTAAAGGCTACGCAAAGCGCGCTCAAAAATAACGGCAATATCTGCAATTGCTTGCGCCTTGTCGGTTCCATTAATGATTCTTCGGGCATTAACATAATCCTTTTTAGACTGGTAAATGTAGTCTGAAAGATTCTTACCAGTAAACCAACCCTCTTTCATCCCAGTTAATAAAATCTTAATGGCGTACTCTTTTTTCATAACCATGTCTGGATTATCTAGGAAGTTGAATCCAAGCTTATCGGATGCTTTTTTGTAGTTGTCAAACCACGTGAGCTGAACATACCCGCGACCATAGTATAAATAAGGGAAGTCTTCATGCACATAAGCCGAACGCTTTTCCCCATTGCGGAAGGAGTACAATCTATCTTGGTTATTTTTGTACCATGTTCCATAAGGCCGACCCTTCCCTTTTCCATACTCTGAGATTGGAAGCATGGTTTTGCCAGTCTCCCACCAAGTTGTTGCAAGGATGTATGCGCCATGTGGGTAAGTAATGGATTTATCTTTATCCATTTCTCCTACAATAAAATTGATTTCATCTACTTGACTTTGCGTTAATCGACCAATAGATTCACGCAAAATTGAAAACCCGCCTTTAGTCATTTTCATTTTTACTTTCCTCTGTGTCTATTTTTTTAGAGATAATTCGAGAAACTTTATGGGTCCCCAAGTAGCCAACAAAAGCACCGATACCAACCGCAAGCGTCTCTGGCATGCTAAAATAAGATAGTGCAGATGATATCCCTAGAGTTAATCCAGCACACATGAAAGATTCTAGCCAGTCTGCCTTTCCATTATCTTTTGCTGTTCGCCATAACGCCATAAAGAAAGCTAAAATTAATCCCATAATAGTTGATCCATACTTGTTTAAAAAATCAATTGCATAGTCAGTATAATGTTCCACATCAAGACACCCATATAAGTTTTACTAATAATAACAGAAAAAAGCCCCGAAGGGCTTTTAATCAAATTAACCAAGTAACATTTCTTCTAATATCTACTGCTGACATTCCCTCAACTTTAATTATAAATTGATTTGCGGATGCTGTTCTAGCAGATAAAGAAAGGGTTCTTCCAGACCAACTAAAAGTAACACCAAGAGATGCATCATTGATAATTTCTTGGGCTGATGTGACGCTAGCGCTATTGTCTGAATCGATAAATAACTTAACAAATGCCTTACTACCAGTTGCGTCATTTGCATCACAGCCAGTGATAGTTATTTCAAACCCAGCTCTAATTGATGCAGTTAAAATTTGCACAGGTGTTGTGGTTAAACTTACTTGTCTAATTTCAGATCTATAAAATGCTGGCAATGCAGATCCAGTTGGAGCCGTTATATCGATAATCTCTCGATACTGCCTAGAAAGCGTTCTTCGATCAACTGGTGAAACTACCGTAGCTGTGCCATTAAAAGTGTTCAACCCAAAACTAGCTTGAGATGTTAATATATTGCTTGTAAACAAAATATCATTAAATGTGTTACCTTCAATAACAAAATCTCCAGTTGCTGGTGTATTATAAGAGAACCCTTTACCAGCATGAAGGCCATACATTTTATTGTTTGTAAACTTACCAGAAATTATTGTATACCCAAGTGTCGTGCTAAATGCAAAAGTATCAAATTCGCAATTATCAACAATACAATCTCTCCATCCATTTGTGCAATTGTTTCTAATTGTAGCAACACCCTTAAATCGACAATTTAAAAATTTAACATTAGGCGACCCTGTTGGGGTATTTTGTTCTTTAACAAGAACTGTTGGCTCCGCATTAGGGCTGGAAACAGCGTTAAACTCACAGTTTTCCATAACAACATTGTATACTGTATCCGATGTGTCTGGATTTGGCTCAATATCAAATAGGTAAACCCAAGACAATTCAGGTTTTAATTGATTGAATCGGCAATTTTTAAACTTCACATCATGACAATAAACCAATGCGGCGGTGTTGCGTCTAGCGTCCTGAAAGTCACAGTTCTCAAAATAATGATTACTACAACTAGCACCATCTTTACCTCGAATATACAAGCCCTCAAAGCGATATCCAGACGTTTCAACATATTTTGCTGTGAATGAGTCACCTATCAACTGAATACCAAATCCAGTATTTGATGTTGATTGATTTAGTTGTAAACCTAGCATCTTTAGATTAGATATGCCTGCACCAGACACATTTTCAGGAACTAAATATGTGTAATTCCCAAGAGTCGAATGCCAGAATGTGCCATGTTCAAATTTTACAGCCTGCACAATTGCCCTTGATGCTGTAATGTCTGAGCCTACAGCAGTTGTCACAAATGATTCAAAAGTACCACTAACCTCAACGTTTGATTTAGCCATAGCTTGTGCATAGATGTGGCCCTTAGGTAATTTAACTACACCACCACCAATTAGCGCCATGTAATCTATACACTTTTGCAGTATTGTTGTTTGATTTACTATATCTGTTTGTAAAAGATTTGCCTGTAGACCACCTTGTGTTGCATGAAGTACATTATTAATTATCTGTAACTTCCATCTACCTGTAGTAACCCCAGTTACAGCTATTGTAGATAAACCATCGTCAGAATCTGTATTTGATGAGTCCCACTTATATCTAGCACCACCATAGCCCTTTCCGCTTAAATACTCAGATGTTTCTGCATACTGAGCATTTAAGCGACCCTTTGTTTTTCTAAGTTCGTCAATATTTAAAACACCGATGGTATTACTATTAATTTTCCATCCCGTTAGATCAACATTTGGATCTGTAGTGTTATTTGGAATTGTTGATATAACCTCATCACCATTATCTAGCATTATTCTAGAGTTGATTGGATATGCTGTTCCAGCAACAAAGTATTTTAAAAAATAAGGAGTCTCTTTGAATGCATCCGTAAAGGTGGATCCATTTTTAAATTGAATCTTACCTTCTCGCAAAACTGGTGCCCCATCAACATATTCAATTGATGGGTCATAAGGCAAACACGACCCATTTTGCAATATCCAAAGCGCCTTTAAATCGCTGATTTGCTGAACATAGTTAAATTGGTTAATGGTTGGCTTTCCATTATTGGATCTAGTAACACCCCATCCACTTGGATAGTTGTTAAATTCTGGCTCATCACCATCTGGCGCTTGAGATGCGAATACTTGATTGTAATTCGGCTTTGTAATCAATGGCATTAAGTTATATTCCTATTGCAAAGTATGAAACATTTGTTCGCTGAGCTGTACCATTTCTTAATGTCACCTGAGTTCTGGTCCAAGTTATACCGCAACCAGCATCAGCAAATGCATCAAATGAAACACTATTTAAGGTTGCTTGAGCATTATAGCATGCCGATACAAACTCTCTAGGCAAAGCAACAACTAGATTTGAGTCTGAATTAACAGATGCCACACCCCATTGCATAATTAATCCGTTTGGTAATCTACACCACCCATTCGCCCCATTTACTTGCTCAAATGTTGATCCAACATTGCTTGGATTTATGGCTTTTGATACATTTGATCTAGCAGTAACTTCTTGTGGGTTTGCAAACTGGACAGCACCTTTTTGTGCTGTTGATGCATCACGAATCTTAACTACGTTGTTTTCAATATATAACGGATCAGTATAGGACAAGGCGCTTGCATTTAAGAACAATTCCCAATCGGTCTGAGATGTTGAAGGTGGCTTATTTGTGTTTTTGGTTCTTGCTCTATACCAAGACAAGCCAACACGAACACCAGCACCAACTGGATATTCAAGTGTATCAATCCATTCTGCAAATCCATTTTGCTCTAAATACTTAATATATGTGTTTAAAGCGTTAAATAGGCCATTCAACCCAGTATATTCTGGGAATCCATTTGTTTCGTCAAATGCAATTCCAAGTCCGCGCGCCCAAGCCTGAAATGGCTGTATCTCTGAAGTTGGAGCACCAGATGCAAAAATATCAGGTCTTGGTCTTTCGTAAATTGTCATAATTTAATTCCTTTACGCATCAATAAATGAGCCATCATCAAAACCATAGCTGTTAAAAAATCCATCAAACCCAAACTCTCGACCACTTGCATTAGTGTAAGTATACATTACACCCATAGGGCGCGGCAAAATATCCATTACTTGAATCATATATGCCTGTAACGGATTCAATGATGCTAATGGTAGAAATACGGTTGCTGTCATGTCGTAGTTATCCTGAACGTTTGCGTCGCTTGATAAAATATTTCGCATTGCATCCAGAACATAGTCAAGAGTTCCATTTTGAAAATTTTTGAAGATTTTTGCCCGAATTAAGAATCTGTAGTCTTCATCACCTAAAACCAAGGATCCGCCAGTAGACTCTCCTTGCTTGTACCAAATACCCTGACCCCAAGGCTGACCACCAATACTCTCGTAATAACCGAGATAACCTTTTGATACAAATGCTGGCAGAGTTCTACTCACGCCAACTCGTCTGCCAATAATATCAAGAGAGAATGCGCGAGCTTGATCTATATCCCATTGATTAATTAAGTCTGTTAGATTTTCAATAATTCTGTCAGTTTCACTCAATATGGCATTAATTGTGGCTAATGCCTTTGGCTTTTTTGCATACTGATAAATGATTAAATTAGAATAATCACTCAACTGTCACCTCCACATTCTCGGCGGAAATTAAACCATGTTGGCGCAAACCAATAGGAATAACCAATTGATCTGTTAATGAGGATGTGCTTAATGTGATTGATTTTACTTTGTAGTTTTCATTGTTTGTTCCGCAATAAAGTGAACCAGCAACTACATCGTCAGCAATATTAAATTGATTGTTTGCAATTGCGTTTTTAATTGTATCTTGATTTACATCAATGGCAGAGGATCTGCGAACAACGGTAATTTTAACAGATATATCAACTTGCTCTGATCGATCAAATCTAACATCTCGATCAAATCCCTTATAGAAAATTGTGACGGAAACAGCACCCTGCAATCCACATCCTAATGATTTCTTTCTGACAATTCTATTTGCTATATCTTCATCAGATCCACCAATAACAATAGCATTAATACTATGAGGCTCTACTCCTCGCGCATCAATAGAACCTGTATAGTTTTCATATACTTTTGCGTCACGAACATCATCAATAGAAAGTAGAGAGGCTTCCAATCCCTCAGCATCATCAAGATTATTAATTGAGTATGAGCGCAAGAATCTCATTAGAGCCGACTCGTCAGACTCCTGTAGTCTACCAAGTAAACTATTGGTTGTTGTAATTACAGATTGAACACCCAAAATAATGTTTTTAGGTATAAGCTCTTTGCCAGATCCAATATTGAACCCACCATATTGTGAAGACCTAAATTGCATTGAGGTCGATGATCCTGTTACAGTTGCTTGAGATGTGCTTTGCCACTCAACGCCATTTTCATCAGTAACTGTAAATCCAGAAGGAATGACGGTTCCATTTGTAGCAGTGATTGTAACGTTGTTTAGATATGAATATTCTTGTCGGTTTCTAGTCAAACCAACATATTTGAGCTGAATATCAAGCCAAACACCAACGGCTTTTGTTGGGTCTGACATTGCATAAACGCCAGAGATAATCTCGTTAATATCTGCACATGCTTGCGAGAATATGCCAATCATTTGACCGTCTGGGGTGTCTGGATCAATGTTAATATCTGATCCGTAAATATCGCGCATTGATTGAGATAGTCGCGTTAGAATTGCATCTAAGCGCTCAATCTCTAATCCAGTACTAAGGATTTGTAACACTAGTTATCACCGTTTTGGTTGCGTTATAGATGTCTGTATATCTTACAGTAATTATCATTTGTCTTGTTATGGTGTTGAGCTGTAATTGCAAATCAAGAAGCTCAGCAACACCCTCAACATCAAGAATATGTCGCTTAATGTCATCCTCCATAATCTGAACATCTGGATTTTTAACGAAATAAGCAAACCAATTTATCCCATGATCTTCATCTAGAAACCAGTTAAATCTGAATGACAATAGGATTGTTTGTACACACTGGCGCACCGCATCACTTCCAGTTGCGTAGTTTGCAAATCCACTGCCAAATGTCCAGTCGTGATTATTATCTAGCCTTCTAACTTTCATCGGTCTATCGGCTCCCCACCGTTCGTATGATCCAAGAATGATACACCAGCAGCAACCAAATCGGTATCAGTCTCAATTGGTCCAGTAATTCCAATGCCACCAGTTCCAGTCATGCCAGCCTGATATATTACTGGTTGTGTAAATGTAGTCGGAGCATCAATAAGCAATCCAGCCCCATGTATTTCAATCTGACCACTCTCCATAAGTCGAATATAGTTTGCTGGCCCAGCCATGTTTAGGCAAGATGGAACGATTGTTAAAGCGTTTGGTTTTGACTTGTAACCTCCATCAAAGAAAGCATCAGATATATCATGGAAGCGAATGTCAAGTGGAATAGACTTTCGACCAGACTCCCACCAACCATCAATACACCGCTCACTAAAAACCACAAGGCCTTCATCACCTTTTTTTGGCTCAGCAGTTATCATGAATGGCCCATAAGAGAACATTTTAACTGGAACATATATTAATGGAGGTAGCTCTAATTGCTCACCATTTCTCCCTAGCTGCTCAATCATTAGCTCAGCAGTTACCGTTTGATCTAATGGATTGAATGAAACCACACGAGCTGGCAATGAAGTATGTACTTGAATTTGTATGGAGTCTGATTGAGAGTTAAGTAACTCAGTTGTATTTATTTCAGGCATTAAAAAACCCCATCGTAAGATAGGGTTATTGTATCACTCAATTCTAATTACTGTTAAATTCTTCTTCTGTCATTTTCCCTAAGAAAATTATATTTGTACATACAAGATTTAATGAATGCCGAGGATGTCCAAGTCTTTCATGAATTAAATCTTTCGCCTCATCCATAACAAAACCTAAGTATCCGTTTGTAATATTTCTTTTTTCTTTTCCAAGAGATAAAGAAACATCGCCTTGTTTGTATTCATTCCTCCAAGAATAACAAAACATAAAATAATAATATTTTTGATCTGACATTTATTAGCCCTCATATATAACTAGGTCTTTTCTCTAATGATTCTTTCCAATTATCGACAGGCCTAACAAATGAAAGATAAATATGCTTTCTTCCATACCACATGTAGTCATCGTAAGAAATTGGCATTTCTTCAAAACCACAAACCTCTCCATCTGAATCGGTTGCAATCCAATTTACCCAATTTGGAACATTGATCCAATCGTATTTACTTTTCATTTATTAATCCTCAATAACTATTTCATATTTGTCTAACAAGTCTTGGTCAACAATAATCACACCAACTTGACCTTTTGATTGATAGAATTTGGGTTGCTCTGCATTCTTATCCATCCAATCGGATATTAAATTTTCAAGCTCTTTGCACTTTTCATCGTTGATAAAAACATCCTCTAAATAAGATTCTGAGTATTCACCAAATTCATCATGAGCTGAATTTGCAAAAGATTCAATTATTGAAGAGCCATCAATAAAACTATTGTGAGATGGTTTTAAATTTTCATGAACCTCAATAACCCAGCCTATTGCATCATCCTTATTTGTTGCAACATCTTTAATAAATTCCATTGCATCTTCAAGATCCTCAAAAGAATCCTCATCGGTTGGGCAGTAAAATACTTCTTTGTTTTCCATTTTTAAGCATCCTCATAAAGAAAAACCAATCATAATATGACTGGTTTATTTTTGCAATAGTAAAATTACTTCTTCTTATTTACTTCATTGTAAACCCCGTTTTGTAATGTAAGAATAGCCGTAAAATCTTGACCTTTATTGCTACCTCTCATTTGAAGTTGTTTAATTTTAAAGTCTCCAGAATATTCCTGAAGCCTAGAAACAACCCTAACAAGCTGGCCTACGCGCAAGATATTATTTAAGTAGCACCTAACCTCAAGACCATCACTAGTCTTTTGAGGGCTGCCAATCATGCCTGTATTTTCTTCAATCAGGAAGCCTTCATTGTTTGCAAGTGCAGAGGTCTTTGGCAACATGACAAGCTTGCCATCCTGAATGCTCCAATCTGCATTTTGATTCTTTGCAACCGATTTTAATATATCTCTACTATTTCCGACTAAAACCTTACCACGGGGCAATCGCTGCGTTTTAGGAAGCTCTTGAGTTCCTGCTTTTGTATTCGGCATATCTTTAAGGACTTCACCAACAATATCCTTATCGGTTGAGCCAGCCGCAATAGTTTTAGCAGTTCGAGAGTTTCTGTAGTCAATTGAACCGTCGGTACAGGTCATTGCGGTTGTGGTATCCACGCCCTCCTTGCGGTTATTTACATCATCAATGTATCCAACAAAAAGAGTTCTCAAATCATCACCATATCCTGCATTAAGCAAGATACGGTTGTATTTCTTTTCTGTAATTAAGTTTCTGGTTGATTGGCTAAGGTTAACAACTGATATTGTTGCCTCATTCGGTTCGGCCGTTATTGTCTTGGTTATATCAAATGAGATAGTTAATCCACCATCAATAACAATCGACTCTCTATCATTACCGATAACTAATTGTATTGCTCTGCCGAATTGCTGCATTGTATGTGTCCTTATCCACAATATAAACGTTAAGTCTAATGCCAAGCTCATTGATATTGATTGGCCCTTCTCCCACACCGTAGTCATCCAGAAGTACAAAAACAAATGGTAATTGAAGGTGAACGCCAGTAGGTGAGCCAACAGTAAGAGGTTCACCCTGAGTTAAGTAAACCTGATTTAGATTATCAAATAAATCGATATTCCAGAATCCAACAACACTGTTCCATCTCGTGGTTAGGGTTAAGTCATAACCTTCATGAGTGAAGTTCTGTGTTTGTAATGGGTCTGAATTTAATGGAACTAAGAACATTATAAACCCCTGATTACGTCGCCGATTGAACGAGCAACAGACTTTCTATTTCCAGACTGCTGAACTGGTTGCACAGTTCCTTTTGATTTTGGTTTTGCTGCTTGATCTTTCGCTCTACCCGTTTTTTTATCTCCATCTGTCTTTGATGTTGGTGCCGCCTGTCTTGCTGGAACATTTACCACAAGACCTTGAACCGTGCGCGTCTCAGTAATAAACTGCTCACGAAATTCAAGGGCAATTGTCACCGCATCATCAATACCCTTGTTTGCAACAACACCAGTCAACAGAACATTACTGTAAGACTTGAGTCCACTCGTAATACTTAAGAATTGACCATTTGCCTGAATATAAAGCAGATCTTGGTATGCTCTTTGTTGGCGGGTCAAGGTGTCTTGAGTTGAATCGGAAAGAGAGTTTATTGAGTTTGGTAATTGAATACCAAAACGATTAGCAACATTGGCAACCGTTGTAACCGCATTACTAACCTGACCAGCAAGACGAGTAACGCGAGCAATTGCTTGCTCGGTTTGGCCCACAATCCCATTCAAGAATGGCAGATCTTTTAATAATCTTAAGTCACTGGAAATGTTTCTAGCAAGTTGAGATGGTGGATTGTAAGAAACAACAAGCCCTTGTACTGAATAAGTTTTAGGCTCTAAGTAAGAGTGGTCGGCAACAATTGCGCCACTCTCCAAAGCATTCTCAGAAACAGTCAATCGAGACTCATGCGACTCCTCAAGTTGGCAGTCGAAGACAAATGAGCCAACAGAGAAACCAGAAACAACAGTTGTTTTATTTGAGTATTCCTTAATAAGATCAATTATCATGCAATCACCTGTCCACCTAGGTTCCTTTGAGCCTGTAAGTTGCTTAATGCTGAAGCGGTTTGATTTGCTGCACTCGTTGGGTTTGGTGATGTAATATTGATTGTGGCCTGTGTAGAGCCTCCAATGTTATTAGTCACACGATTCACACCATTAGTAATAGCTGATCCAATTGACGATACAGCGCCAACCACTGGCAATCTGGAAATGATACCACCAATCAATGATGGCAAGCGATTAAATAGATTCAATACATAATCGAAAGCATTCTTGAATGGAGCTTTAAGTAATTCTGTAATTACAAAGAATACGTTTCCAATGCCAGTAACAAATGATCTAGCAGCACCGATAATGAAATTAAATAAACCGACAACAACACGTTTAGATAAGTCAGCAGCAGATTCAAATGAATTAGGAATAATCTCAATAATCTTATTAAAAATATTGGTCCACATATCAATGTAAGCTTGAAATAGCGCACTTAGATTTGTAAACAACGAAACAACGATTGATACACCAGCATCAAAAACTGTTACAAAGAAGTCGGCAACGCCTTTAAATAATTGCTTGAACCCTTCAAATATTTTACCTAAAGATTCTCTCGCTCCCTCAACATCTCCACGCCATGCAGCAGTAATGAAGCCAAAGATGCCAGACCAGATATCAACATATCCACTAATGATATTAGCAATGACCCCAAATATGGACGTAAAGAAAGTCACAATCGGCTGCAATGCCTCAACAATAGATTGGTATAGACCAACAAAGAAAGCCCCAATTCTGGCGAAAATACCCGCTACGATGTCAATAAAATTATTCCATCCAGCGATTGCCAAATCAATACCTTCAAGCATTGCCCCCCAGAACTCACCAAACTCAGACTCACCACCATCAAGATATGTAATAAAGTCATCAATTAAGATTAGCAAACCAGCAATAGCCGCAATGATCAATGTCACTGGGTTTGTGAAGAATGCAAGTATAGAAGCGCGTCTTACATAAGCTAAAGCAGCAGCAAGAAGATATAGTGTTTTTTCCCAGCCCAAAGTAGACTCAATAATTAAATCAATAAATCTAATAAAACTAGTAAATAATTGCACTATAGAGCTAATAATATCAAATAAAGCCACAAGGCCATTTACAATTAAATCCTTATTAACTCTTAAAAAATCATCAAGATTATTAACAAGTCTCTGCAATGCTGGCAAAAATGAAAAGGCAATCTCAACCCTCAGTGAAGTAAACCTTTTTCCAAGATTCTCAACCGACTCATTGTATGCCTTGGCTTGCCTAACTTGCTCTTTAGTAACTTCAGTTAATAGCTTTTCATCTTTAATTAAATCATCAAGCTCGGAAATAACACCATGAGTCGATGCAAGAATCCCACCAAGAACACCAGTAAAGAATCCAAGAATGCCTAAAGCGCCTTCAATTCCAGACACAAATCCGTCAGTAGCTTCATAGGCTCGACCAAGTCCACGAGAGGCATTATCTGCATTATCGCCAATATCATTAACAGCCTCGCCTAATTGCTCAGCAGCAGCGATATCTGATCTATCAACCCTCAATCCAAGGGCAATCAAAAATTCGTCAATTACCATAATAGGAACCCTTATATTATTTTTGTATTGTACCATTAAAAAAACCCAGCTTGCGCTAGGTCTTATTTTGATCCATCTGCTCTTTTTCTTTTATTGCCATATCAGCTATTGCCTCATGCAATTCAAGAAACTCATCAAGGCTATACACACCGTTTTTTAGTTCGGTCATTGTGCAATACCCTTTAATTATTGGGGCAAATTTAAACCAATCTACTTGAGATTCGCTACCATCTTGTTCACCGCCTGCCCAAAGATACTTTTCGCAAATTCTCCCCCAGTTGGTAAAAAATCCAAAAAATGGAATTTAGCACCAAATATGATAATAGGATAAACATGTGAGCGATATTGACCAAGGTGAATTGATCGGTCAGCCTGAGAAGAAAATTTAACACCCTCGCCATTTTTTACAACCATTACAGTTGACCAAATAAACTCTTGAATTTTATCAGCTTCAGAGCTTGAGAGGTTTGCAAGGATTTCAGCAGGATCAATATCAACATCAAAACCAGACTGACCTTCGCCTTTTCCTTTAATTTTTAAAGCACCACGTGCCAAAGACATAAGCATTTCAGCATTCTTTTTTGCTTTAAAAACATCAGCTTCTGAAAAATGATAAACAACATCATCAAGCTCAAGGGTGTTAATTTTCTCACTCATATTTATTTACCTGTGTAATCAGAATTTTCATTAACAAATTCAATTGTCCATGTGCCGTCGTTATGTGCTGTACCGCGAACATATCCCGCACGTGTAACAATCCAACCATCTGTAGCAGTAATAGTATCACCACTTACAATGTTTTGATAGCTACAAGTTAATGGAGTGTGATTACGCAAGTTTCGTTGCGACTTTAATCGCTCAAGCATGAATTTGTTATCTTCATGGCCTTGTAGCAATTTAAATACAAGTTGAACCGCTTTACCATTGCCAGAAGCAACAAATGCATATTGCCCAGCCTGAGCACCATAAGTAATGGTTCCTTCTCCATTTGGGTAGTTAAAAGCAATAGAATCAGCAGCATCAACAAAGCCTGTAATTCTATAACCATCAATAGCTAATACGCTAAAATTATGATCATAAGCCGACATATATTATCGCTCCACGTAAATTAAAATGTCTGCGCTATGAATCGCGCCAGCTTCTTTGGCAGCAACTTGAATCGGCATTGCTTTACGTGCCTCACGATCAGATTGCGATTGAAGAGTGTATGAGTCGGAGAACATGTACCATCCAGCCTCTAGAACCTGACCAGTGACTAGCTCACCAAAACCATTACCATTCCAAGTTAAATTGCGACCCAAGAACCCATTTCGCACAAACTGCTCAAGAACTCGAACCAATGCAGATTGTAGAGTTACTTGGCCCTCATCTGTTTGTGGGATCTTGGGTTGCTGTACAAGTCGAGTTGCGCCAGCAGCCTGCAAGCGAGTTGCCAAAGCATGACGACCAACAGTAGAGTCAGCAAAGAATATCTCGGTGCCAACTGTGCGACCTTCAGCTAAGAATGTGGTCCCGTCATAATCAGTGTAATAGTTAATACCTAAACGATCTGCACGATTAGCAATTGTTGTGGTAATTCCAGCATCAGACTGTACTGAATTTTGAGTCTTAAATTTAAGGGTTTGGGCTGTATTTACCCCATCCCAATTTGTAGATGAGATTTGAACCATTGCCTGAACTGCCGCATGCTTATCTCCAAGCTTATTAAGCTGAGCTAGCATAATTTGGCTATTCTTTTGAGCAATACGGTAAAGAGGGTTTGTCTGGTTAAAGTCTAATAAATAATCAGCAAGAGCCGTCATCACATAAATGTGTGGCCTATTTGATGCCTGTAATCGATCATGTGTATCTTCAATCTCTTGATCGGTAACGGATGCTGTGTTGTAGAATCCGTAATAGTTCGGCATCTCGTCATCCAAACGAGAGATTAAATCAACAATAGTTTGAGGATCTGGAGTTGACCCATCCATACCACGAATGCTTTTAACGCCACGATTAATGGTTAATCGAAGATCTTCCGCAATATTATTCAAGTCAAAAGGATTTACAGCAATTTGAATATTGTCCGTATCAACATCAGCACCAACAACTTTTGATGATAATGAAAAAACGCCATCAGCATAAGCAAAAACAAAACGACTTGAAGCGCCTAGTGCATCATTTAATGCAACAACAAAAGTATCGTAATCAGTAACGGCCTCAGTAGCAACATAAGATACGCTTTCTGTTACATTACGAGACGTAATTGTGAAATTATATGTTGGCTTAAGGTTTGCAAATGACAGTGGTGATGCAGTTGCAGTTAGGCTATTTGCGCGAGATGCAATTGCTATTCCTGTTTTATTCCAGTAAACAACAATAACCTGAGATGGGCGTAACGGATGAGAAAAAGCCTTGCTAGTTGCGGAAGCTACCTCACTAGATGTTCCAAAAATTTGCTCAACTTCAGTTTGTTCTGAAGCATACAAGTATAGGTTATCAATAAACTGATCTGAAGGTTGATCAGTAACATATACCGCTAACGATTGGTCTTGAACCTGTACCGCGCTTGGGGTGCGCGGCAATCGAACGGTAAAGAATCGATTTAATGATAATGACATTTAAACCTCATTGCTCTACATTGAGTTGGATTTCAACCGAATTAACGGCATTTAATTGCTCTTTAACTATTGTTGATTGGCTTACAAAAAGATCAAACTGCGCTCTTTCCTCATATCCACCATCAATAGCAACGGGCACAGCCCTAACAGCAGATATTTGAAGTATACCAATATTTAATGATTTTAACTCATTAATAATACTATTCATACTAAAAACGGGTAGAGTTCTATTAGCCATTAAAATTGAATTCTTGCCAATAACATTAACAGAATACATTACCGTATATTGAGTTTCGGCAAACTCCGTTTCAGTATCTCCATCAAATTTAACGCTTGTTCCATTGTTTTGTAGATGTTACTTGCAATACAGTTGCATAGGTTCCCCATTCTTCGGTATTAACCTGTGTGCTTGCTTCAATTACTCTTTCAGGCGAAAGGTTCAAAACCTTGGCTATTAATTTCCTGAGATCCTTCGTATCGAATAAATAATGCGTCGTAATAGCCATACTTGCTCCAATTTTCCTCGGTAGTGCATCTGTATTTTTTACCATCATAATACATGTAATCGCCATTCTTTAATGGAAATGAAGACTTGGTAAATACTTGCTGAACATCTTTTGTTCTCTCACCCTCTGGAAGCCTCTGTAATGATGCTCCACTTGCTGGCTGTACATTTGTATTTGGATGAGAATCTCTTTGCTCGGTTTCTAATGGACCACCACTATCATCGGTTGATTGGGTAACAATTCCAAACTCGACAGTTTGAATAAAATCCTCATCATCAAGCAATTCAGATATATCTAACATAAAAAAGCCCTCATGTTTGAAGGCTATTATATCATTACTCAAATAATCTTACATTTGTTTCACCATCCAGAGGCGCTCTCAGGTGATTTGGTAAAACAAAATACTTTTCGCTTGGATCATCTTTTGTTGAAACTATATAATAAATATTTCCTTTTTCAACAAGCTTACAAGCCCTTTTCATTGTCTTGGAAATATCACACCTAATAATGAAACAATTTGAACCTATACGCACTAACGAACCTCCCAAGTAAAAGCTTGACGCAAGGCACCAGTATCAACAAGGGGCAAAGAGCTTCCTTTGCGTTTAATGGTTTCCGGCTTAAGTGGCGTGAATGGTCCTTTTGCGATTTTAGCTTTAACAAGATTAGATCCAAATAGCCCAATATTGTTATAAAAATTTGCATCAAGCTTTTTGTTTTGTCGAGAATATGCCACTGTTCCTTGGGCAATGGTTGCGGTTAATTCACCCCTCCCCTCAAGGATAGCTGATCGTAAATAAGACCGCTCTGGAACTCCTATACCAAGCTCATGAACAGCAGCAAGTCCAGCCATTGAAATTCCACCAGCATCATGAGGTCTATTCTTTGATGCTGGAACTCCAACTAAAACCTTTGGCTTTCCAATATCACGAATACGATCAATAAAACCCCTAAGACCTGATAATTTTGTATCTTTTAATATTGTCATATGTCACCCGCTATATTCTAAACAGTAATTTACAGCATCTTCAATATCAAAAAAATACCTGTCAACACCCTCAATAATCCACTCGTTATCACACCTAAAGTAAATAGTAAATCCATTTACAATAATATTGCTGCCATCAAAAGTTACATTTACATCTATCATCTTGAAAAAGTTCCAGCACACCCAGATCCACCAGAAATAACCAGCACCGTTGGTTTGATTAATTGTAAAAGCTCCCAATATCTCCGACCATAAACAGTTAAAGCATAGTCGCCAGCATTAGCATATATGCCACTATTTCGAGATTCAAGGCCCTTTGATAGCTTACCAACGGTCTTGCTTGTTGCTCCTTGTGGCGCGTTTGTTACTGGATCGCCATTTCCATTTTTTCCAAAACGAGAAGTAAGCAAGTGAGCTGTAAGATTCAATAACCCTTCATCGTAAAGATTGCCCCAATACTTGGCAGAAATACTGTTCTTGGCAATATCACTAAAAAATACAACTCTATCATCTGGCGCTTCAGATAGTTCTGGAAAGTACATTCTAAATTTTTCTAAAAAAAGTCATAATAACACCCAAAATTGGCTTTACTTAATTTTAGTCACAAATAAAAGCCGCTAATTAAAGCGGCTTATGTTAAATCTCCTGAATTGTTAAACTTGTATATCCAACCCTTATAGTTGCAGTTACTCCAGTCTGAATAGCCGCCACACGAATCAACGCAGAAATATTAGTTGTTGGTATATAAATAAAATCCATAATACCATTACCAGCTTCATTAAAGTCACTACCAATACTAGAATATCCAGCCGACACAGATGACAATTGAACTCCAGTAGCAGCATTAAACATCGCAAACAAAACAAAACCATTTGCGGCAGAAAAATTTACGGAAGTGCTAAATGAAATCTTGTAAATCTTTCCTTGCTTCAATGTGAATTGGCTATTTGAAGACGAGTAAGATATACCTCTTTCAATTGTTCCAGAGTTAAAGTTGACAGTCTCTCCAACACTATTAAAAGTCTGTGCTAAGTTTCTTGTTGTAAACAAGTATTCTTTCGGCGTAATAGAAAGAAGTCCTGTAGAAATAGACAAACCACTACCAACTCTCACACCACCCAATACTGTAGCAGTAGCATTTGGAAGTGTGTAAGTTGATGCTGGACCTTGCTCGCCTGTATCACCCTTGGGTCCTTGCTGGCCAGTGGCACCAGTTATGCCGCGCTCACCCTGCACACCCTGCGGTCCAGTTAACCCCTGCGGACCAGCAACGCCCTGAACACCCTGTGCCCCAGTGTCGCCTTTCTCGCCCTTAGCGCCTTGAGCTGCTAACAATGCCCATGATGCATTTTGTGGCAATGGAGCAGTGCCAGTTACACTCTCCAAGCAGAAATACGTTGCTCCTTGGTATG
>Ga0065704_10000284_pt1 | contig 41453 bp, 47 predicted proteins | sample SwiRhicommuniRL2_FD_59091 | JGI IMG/M metagenome (GOLD analysis project Ga0065704, IMG submission 59091) | Switchgrass rhizosphere bacterial communities from Rose Lake, Michigan, USA - RL2 v2 (version 2) | ecosystem: Host-associated > Plants > Roots > Rhizosphere > Soil | place: East Lansing, MI | reverse complement strand
CGAATGGCGTAGTCATATGCTAAAATACGATTACCTTGTCATAGCGTTAGGAAGTGAAACTAACTTCTTTGGTATTAGTGAGGCTACAAAACACGCATTTACTCTAAAGAGCCTTGGCGATGCCATAGTTTTACGCAATCATGTGATAAATATGTTAGAACAGGCTGACATTGAACACGAAGATCCCAACATTANGAAAAGANTGTTGACTTTCGTGGTGGTTGGAGGAGGTTTTTCTGGCNTTGAAATTGTCGGTGAATTGAATGACTTCATACTAGATTCAATAAAATATTTNTACCACAATCTGCACAAATCATATGCAAGAATAATACTCGTAAACTCAGGTAGCAGGATACTTCCTGAAGTAACTGAGGATCTAGCAGACTTTGCCTTACATGAAATAAGAAAAAATGGGGTTGAAGTACTTTTAAACACACGTGTGATTGAAGTTACCTCAGATAGTGTTAAACTAGATAAGGGAACTATTATCACAACTCAAACAATAATATGGGCTGGAGGAGGAAAGCCTCAAACGTTACTATCCTCTCTTTCTTGTGAACACGACAAGTCTGGCAGAATAATGACCAANAATTATCTTGAAGTTGTAGGATATACTGATAGTATTATCGCCCTAGGCGACTGTGCCTGTGTCACAGATCNNAATACAGGGAAGCCTTATCCCCCAACCGCACAACATGCAATAAGACAGGGAAAGGTTGTTGCTANCAATTTAATCTCCACAATTAAATGTCNAGAGAATCATAAAAAACCATTTGACTATAAGACAAAAGGGGTCATGACGTTAATAGGAAAGAGAAACGGTGTTGGCATTATACTTGGACATAAGGTTCAAGGATTTTCGGCTTGGTGGTTCTGGCGCTCATATTATCTCGTTAACCTTCCTACAGTAGAGAAGAAATTGCGAGTTTTAGTAGACTGGATAATAGACTTATTCTTCAAGAGGGACGTAACGAGAATTAAAACACCTACAGAGGAAATTGCTTTCAAACCTAATACTCCCGATCGTTCCTTTATCAGTTCATCAGGATCTAGCCAGAAATAATGTGATTGTCACCAATTTTATCGAACTAAAATAGTTCCACAAGTGGGATTATTTATCTAATAAATCGAGATATTTTCTTTCAGGGTCGTCGGGAATCGAAAGGGGCACGGAGGTTTTGAACCTATCCAAAATTATAGCAATCAGGACAAGCGCTATCAAACCAGTACCTAAGAGTATTTGTTTTATTGTTGGAAAATTCACAAAGTGTTTGGTTTATCATCCCTGTAATATGACACACAATTTTCTTATATTACAGTTATCTCTTAGAATTAGAGTTACTATCTTTTGGTGGCTGTATATAATGTAATTATATTGACAGTACAATCTATAATGATGTCATTTTAATGTAACCCTTAAATCAGTCCTTTTACAAGGAATATTTAATAACAATGAACATTTTTCCTTTTACTGAGCAGCTGCTCAACCCTTTTCAATTTTATGCAGAGATGAGATGTAATAATCCTATCGTATATGATGATAGAAATGACTTGTGGGGAGTGTTCCGTTATAATGATGTACATTTTATTCTGGGAAATTACAAAAACTTTTCTTCAAGTCCACCAATATCGACCGAATTCAAATATGAAGAAAAGAAACAGAATGTGGCGATTACAAGTCCTAATTTACTTAAATTTGATCCTCTATATCAAAATCACAGGGCGATAGGAGGAATCATTACAACAGCATTCTCTCCAATATCTATATCCGAATTAGAACCGAGAGTAGAAAGTATCACGCATGACTTGATTAATAGGGTTATACGAAAAGGGTACATGGATCTCATCAATGATTTAGCCTATCCGCTACCTGTGGCAGTTATGGCTAATCTTCTGGGTGTTCCAGAACAAGGTCGTAACATATTTCATGAATTGGCAGACGCATTATTGAGTTCAAGGCGGACGCAACTCCGTAATGCCGCAGCTAAAGACATTTCTCAAATTCGGACTCAACTTTTGTATGAACTCCTTGCAGGGCACGTAGCTACGGTCAACCTAATAGGAAACACAATTCTCTCGTTGCTTCAAAATCCTAAAGAATTCAGGAAATTGAAGAAAGATAACTCATCGACATCCTCGTTGATTCCATTGACAATAGAAGAAACTCTGCGATATAGATCTCCTGTTCAAGGTGTATTTCGCACTACAACTAAGCATGTAACGATCGGACAGTCAAAAGTAATACCGCCAGGAGAAACAGTTGTTGTATGGATAGGATCAGCTAACCATGATGAGACAGTATTTCCAGATCCGGAGAAATTCGACATATCACGTGTACATCACGGACATCTAGGCTTTGGTCTTGGAGTACATTTCTGTCCGGGTGCTCCTTTGGCTCGGGTCGTGTGTAGCGTAGTACTTAGAATAATATTTGATAGACTGACAGATTTAGAATTGGATACTAGCAGGATTAATCTGATGAAGCCACTATCTACCCCGATCTTGCATGGGGTCTCTAAATTACCTTTACGATTTAGAACTGGAGATGTTAAAGTGAAAGTCGAAAGTAATTTCCACTGCTAGTTAAAATAATCGATAAAATTGAAAGGCCGCCGTCAACCCTATAATTTGTCAGTTTCAGGCCGAGTATAAAGACTCTTTATATACCACTTTAGCTTTTACCAAATATGGAACCGGGAAAAAAAGAACAAGATTACCCAGTTACTGTGGTGAATTGCCCGCATCCCAAAGGCTCATGGTCCGTGATACCTAAGACGGAAAAGGAATGGGAGGAGGAGGGAACTCTTTCGATGACATGTCAGGATTGTGGAAAGGTGTTTGAAGCACAAATAAAGTGGGGAGAGGCGGCGGGAGGAAGATCAGGATACCGAAGAGCCGGATTTGAGGTTATAGGCTGTAATATTAACCCAAAATAATAAACCAGCCTAATCTCTAATCTTATTTTTAGGTCGATATCATAGCTAACATCAAGTGATTTTAGAGGCCAGGTTATATTCATAATGTTCAATTAATAATTTAGATAACTTCTTAACCAGGCATGAAATGGGTGATCAGTTGAGGTCAAAATTCAATCCGCGTGGCTCCTAGACGGTCAAACAATTTATTATACAAGTAGATTCCATAATAGTAGAAATGAGCAAATGACTTAAGACTCAATAAAATATTTGATTAGTAATAATCAGTGTTTATAGTACCTTTTAAAGGACTAGTTCCTATCCATTACAAATGCCAATATTTAGAAGAGTTGAGTTCAATAATGAAGAATCTAAAGAAAATAAGATCACGCCAGATGGAAACAAGTCATCAACTATCTACTGGAGATTGTTTTAAAAATGAAGATGACTGAGGACCAAACTAAGTTCCCTATGCCTGTTCTACTCACATGTCCGCACGGAGGTATTGCTAGGCTAAGTCCAAAGAGAGTAGATTCTAATCTACCTCCCGGTTGTTCTAGACTTAATTTTAGCGACGATAGCGATCTTCTTACTATTCACCTTACTGAGAGCATTGCAGCAAATATATATAATCTGTCAGAAAAGAAAGTTTATAAAAAAATAGCACTGGTTCATCGTAGATTCGTTGATTTTAACAGGGAAGCCGAATGTGCGTTTGAAAATTCAAATGATGACCGGGCGAAATACCTGTACGATGAATACCATGATGGAATTTTAGAAACGATTAAAAAAATGCATGAAAGGAATAAAAATGGTTCCCGGTTTCTTTTTGATATTCATGGCACTCAAGAGTCTGACGCCGATATTTATTTCGGAACAGACGCTAAAAATCCTGAAGGATCAACCATTTGTGGATTATTGAGGCTTAATCCTNAGGCTTTATGGGACGATACCGGCCTAATAAAACTCTTACAAGATAGAGGCTATANAACATGCCCAAAAGANNTGGGAGACGATGAGCTATCAAAACTAGACGGAGGGACCACAGTAAGAAATTATGGATGTTGTAATATCAATCAAAGAGTTGAAGCAATACAATGTGAAATTGCTCCTAAATTCAGAGAGGAAGATGATCTACCTAAACTAGAAAAGCTCGCAAAAGATATGGCTGAATGTATATCTACGTTCGTTTCTCGTTATATTTCTGAAACTAATAGTTAGTAATGAAAGTGAAAATATAGAGATTCAATCGTCGGTACCCGCGACGCTATCGATTCTATCTGGGATTCTAATTATATGAAATAAACTTCTAAGCTTTAAGTTTTGATTTTGATTTTAGTTCAATTACCCAGTAATGTTTTGTTGGGGTTTGAAATCTATATTTGAACTGGGTCGGGGAAGGCCATCTTCTCCGATTATGGAAACAGAGAGATGGGTAAGGCCATCATTATCTCTGTGTATTTTAAAATAACCAAAGTTGTAGATACCTCCTTCAAGATACAATATAGCGGGTTTAAAAGTCGGGTCTAATGTGGGTAGTGGGATTTGAGGTATGCCATAACGAATTGCACTCAAGGGACCGCAGACAATCTCATAAACATTTACTGGATCCCCATCCCCATTAACATCAGCGTTATACTTCAATATGGCCGGGAAATGCGCATCAGTAGTTATGAAGATAACATTCTTGATGTCCTGATCATCTATGAACTTCATAAGATCGTTAAGTTCTCTTTCAAATCCAGTCTGCGAAGAGAAATCCTTATCGGTCCCAGTTGCCCACCCGTCTCTTCCAAACGCAGATGCGTTTGCACCAGTTGGAATCGACATTGGTACGTCATTGCTTATTATCTTCCATGTGGCATTGGAATTTGATAATGCTTCCTTTAACCATGACAGCTGGTCCCTACCAAGCAAAGTCTTATTATTCTGTTCTGTGTCTGGTAAATCATTTCGATCTCTGTACGTCCTTGCATCTAAAATTAGGAGATCTAAGTCTTTTCCCCACTGAAACGATCTATAGATTCTATCAGGCTCTTGTTGATTCCTTTCCAAGGGGGAGAAATTAAAGAAGGCTGACGTACCCGCTTGTACAAGGTTTTGGTATCCTGTCCTGTTCTTATTTTGGGAATTCCAGTAAGACCATTGAGATCCGAAATCATTTATGACCTCATGGTCATCCCACTGGCTGTACATGGAGGTATTGCCAAGAAATCCTTGTAAATGAGAATCTCCTTTATTGTAAAGCCAATGTTTCAGATAGATATCATGAACCTGAGCCAGATTATTCCAGTCGACTCTTGAATCTGCAATTCCTGGAAAGTTTCCCGGAATATTCTGATGACCATCTGGTCGTTCTTTAGGACAATCATTAATTGCATAGATCATATCACCATTGTGTATGTAAAAATCTGGCAATAGCGATTTCATTTTTTCAAATATCAAATACCCGTTATTTACTTCACGGCAGAACTTTTGCCCACCAACATCTGCCCCTAGTATGAAACTTATTGAATTTCCGCTAGACATAGGACTTGGTGAAGTTCTAAAGCTCCCCACAATTGACGAACTATTGGTACGATTATCATTGCTAGAAAACCAGACTTTATAGAAATATTTTGTATTTGAGTATAGCTCATCTACCTTTATTTTTCCTGCATAATCCGTGTTATTATTTACAGATTTAATTTTTAAATTAGGATGAGAAAAGGCTGAATTATTGTCATATATTACGTGCATAAGGGAGTCATTATTAGCCCTTGACCAAATCACGGCACTGTTATGGCTGACATCTCCACTGGATACGCCCTCTATAATATTCAGAACAGGATTAGAATTATTCGTCGTAGTTTGAGCATTGAGTAGTGATGGTATACTACTAATAATCCCAATAAGTAGTATAGACAAAATTATTGATGACGATATTCTATTTAGCGAGCATCTCAATCTATCACGCATTTTATATCATAAAAAGAAAGGAGCGACGTAATATGAAAATATTTCTCAAATCTAGTAAAAGCTTATTCCTATAAGGCTGAAAATATCAAGCGGCTCACTAATTCATTTTCGATCCAGATTTATAGTTCATTCATGAATTTTATGTAATATCAAAATAATCATGCTATAATCAAGCAAAGTTCCGAATCCGTCGGGATCTGAATAAAAATTCAATTGAATCTCTCGTTGTTAACAATTTGGATCCAACATTCTCTCAGAAAGGATTAGATTGGTCCACATATAGATGTATTTTGTATTTACATTTGGGTCCAGTGGCTTGAAAAATAAATTTAGTCTAAATTTTAGCACCGTATATTGCCAAAAGTTTTTTAATCTATTATAACCTGATCAGGTTGGAAACATAATGAAAATTGAATCTCAAGATCTCTCAGGTTATTATACATATCGTAGTTTTTTAGATAACTCATTACCTGTTAATGACTTTAATAAGATAAAAGTTTCAGAAGCAGAGCTTTTTTTAATTGTACAACTTGATGGTTTAGTAACCGGAACACTTTCGTTTCCTGCAGAGTCGGGAGCGTCAGAAAAGACTTTCATGGATATCACCGGAACTGTAAAGAGATGGTTCCCTGAAATCACTCTCGAGTTTGAAGGTCAAGGACGGCCAAATACAACAATTTTTGACTTTTTATACCAATACTCTGGCTCAGTAACAAGGACGTGGGAGAATGGAATAGGTCAACGTCTTTCGTTGACTGGAACTGAATTGAGAGTTAAGGATCATGGTTCGGGAGATCAAACATATAAAGCTGGTGCAACAGCAAGTTTTGTTGCCGTAGAAAGAGATTTTGTAGAACCAAGGGAAATTAATGGAGTAGCAATAATTCCTAATGCTCTATCTATGCTTGCATCAAAGTCACACAGACTTAAACACGCAGTATGGCATACTATTCGTCTATATGATATTTGGTGGCAAATCTTAAATGAAACAGACAAGCAAAAGATTCGTGACCTAGATTGGGGACTTGATCGTCCCCCTTTTACCGCAGGACGTGCACTCGATCTTACTAATGGTGCTGGAGAAGATTTTCTCTTTATGCATAGAAAAATGATTGCAATGATCAAAGACATTTATAAATCGGAAGGAGTTCCTTATATTGAAAGCTGGAAAACATTACCCATTCCTAGCGCACAACAGTTCTTCTATTCAGAACAAGAAGATCCTCAAAACCCAGGCAAAAAGATCTATGGATTTAATCCAGTAGAATCTGGTTACATGATACCGCCAGCATATTTCATATCTAACGGCCCTGAATCCGAACAACAAGACCTTGAGGACCTAAAATTTTTGAAATTTCTGAAAAGTGCGAGTTACTTTACATCGGTAATGAGATATCTTGAAAGGCAATTTAAGGATCCTCGAAAGCTTAGTTCTTTTTCACTTGGCGAATTGGGAAATCTATTAGAATTTGTAATTCACAACCAAATGCATATGCGATGGTCTAGTGTTCCCATAGATCCAGATACTGGAAAACCCCCAATAAACCCACAGACTGGAAAACCAACAGGAAGGGGATCATTTGATTTCAACAAAAAATGGGATAACCCAAAATATGACTACCTTGGTGACTTTTATTCATCTCATGTAAATCCAGTATTTTGGAGACTTCATGGATGGGTGGATGATCGAATAGAAGACTGGTTCAACGCTCATGAGGCATCCCATCCAGGAGAGATTGAACGATATGAATACAAAGGTGTTTCATGGTTCAGATCTGGAAAATGGGTCCAAGTTTCTACACCATTTTATTGGCCTGAGAACCATAATCATCATCATACAGGAAATGATGAAAGCTCAATCGAAAATATGCTAAAAGTTATGGAAATTATAGAGAAGGCTATACAAAGAGGTCAAGAAAGAACCGACGTCAGATTTCTAGCAAGAAAACAAAACTTTAATATTATGAGCTTTATGCAAGACATTTTAACCAATCCATAGTAACGCTGCTCCCTTTATTTATTTTTGTCACCATATCTGACTCTCCAATCCGATAGCAGTAATATATTCTCCAAGGACGATTTTGATTCAGGATAAGACACTTTTTCCAATAAAATAGCAATAAATGGTAATTATTATACTCAAATTTCTAAGCCCTTCAGTATATTTTCAATAAGATATTATTAAGGCATCAATGATCAGCCAATCAGTATACCTAATTTCTCCCATAATGGTTCTTTACTAAAACAGAATGAAACAAATTGACATTGATATTTTCGGCGCCGAAAAATTAAATTTCTAAAAAGAACAAACTTGGTTCCTTTCCGGAGAATCTATAGATGAAATAGTTGGCTTACATTTACCTTAACTCCAGGTGGATCAATTTTGAAATCACGGTAATTCCGGGTCTATATCTTCAACCATTTCCTCTATCTCATCGTCAAGGTTACATTTGTCAATATGATCCAGTAGGTCATTAATATGACGATCGATTATCTCTTCATAAGTATCTGGTTCTACATCATTCTCATTCAGTTGATGCTCATTTTCTGCTATATCATCTTCGGGTACAAGCGGCAATAGTTGATCCCATGTTATGAGAGCAAAAGCTAGGTCTTTGCAACCCACCTTTACCCTTTTATGACTCCCGTGTGCCGATTCCACAAGTCCAATACTAATTATGGATATACTAACAATATTGCCAGAGGTAACACAAGGATTTGGCGTTCGGTAATATTCATTTCCTCTAATAGGAACTACAAAAATATAAAGCTGCAATAGGATTATGGATGATACTGAATAAAAGCAACAGTAAAATTCCTTACGTAGTAGCCATAGTTGGTTCATTGATATTGTTAGGAATTTATTTTACTTCTAGGATGGTAGGGATATCTAGTTTAGGAACAGAACCAATAGGATTTTTGGACGCTGTTGTGGCTGGTCTCCAAGTCGCAATAATTGTTACTTCATTATATGTTCTAATTGGGAAAATATACGCCAAAGGAATAACTGTTGGTAAATAGTGGTAGAATCAAACACATTCTGTCGCTCATTAGAAATTTATTTTTCTAATCCTTAAATACGATAATTTTATTATACTGCAAGGAAGCTATCATGTCGACGACACAATTTGCCTCAGAATCACGTGGTCAATACAGCGCGCTAAGGGGTATTCGGTTACGAGTGCGACCTCGCAGCTCGCTCCGACAGTTATCTCGAGGCGCGAGCCGGGCGACNACGATGTTCAGATTGAAATTCTCTTTTGTGGTATCTGCCACTCTGATCTCCACCAAGTCCGTAATGAGTGGAGCGTGATGCCTACTGTCTATCCCTGCACCCGGGACATGAGATAGTTGGTAGAGTCACAAAGGTCGGCACTGCAGTCACCAAGTTCAAGCCGGGCGACCTTGCGGCAGTCGGTTGCCTAGTTGACTCCGACGGCTCATGTCCCGATTGTCACACTGGTCTTGAACAATTCTGCCCCAACTTGACTCTTACCTATAATTCGCCCGATCCCTACTTAGGAGGCGTTACCTATGGGGGATACTCCGACAGTATAGTAGTTAAAGACCATTTTGTTCTTCACGTTCCACCCAACCTCAATCTTGCCGGGGTAGCACCTCTCCTCTGCGCTGGAATCACAACCTACTCGCCATTGCGACACTGGGGCGTTACTAATGGTAAGAAAGTCGGGGTAGTTGGTCTTGGTGGACTTGGACACATGGCGGTAAAGTTTTCACACGCCCTTGGCGCTTATGTCGTTGTCTTTACCACTTCACAGAATAAGAAATATGATGCAGTTCGCCTTGGCGCTGACGAAGTTATCGTTTCCCACAATACTGACCAGATGCACAAACATGCTGGCAGTTTTGACTTTATACTCGATACCGTTTCCGCTGAGCATGACATCAACGCCTACATACAGCCACTTGGCCGCGACGGAAACATCACCCTTGTAGGCGCCCCAGACAAGCCTTACGCCATATCTGCATTTGGACTTTTGTTCCAGCGTCGCAGCATCTCTGGTTCACTCATAGGAGGTGTCACCGAAACACAGGAAATGCTGGACTTTTGTGGCAAACATAACATTACTGCAGATGTTGAAGTTATTCCTATCCAGAAGGTTAACGAGGCTTACGATAGATTGCTCAAGTCCGATGTAAAGTATCGCTTTTCAATTGATATGGCGTCCATCAAATATGAGTAAAAAGACATCCCGCACTAGTATTCTGTTTGTTTAGTTTTCGTTACGTGGTTTTCTATGCTCGCATATCCTACGATAGTGAACTCTCCCTTTAAGGCGAGTAAATCAATTCTATTTTTTATCCGGGTGAATGTTTGATTTCCTCTGAATTCCCTACAAGAGTTTGCTTCTTACCAGTTCTTTTTGCCCTTGATGCAGACAAGATTACAACAAGGCCAATAAAGACGCCAATCGTGATGGCATACGATAACAGGGAGTCAGCCATGTAATCATATTATGAGCTAGATTCGAGATAAACATTATACATTAGGCAAAAAATGTCAATTAAGTGGAACTTGAGAGTAATTTAATTAATCCAAATGCAGTTACAAATCTGGTAACTCGGGGAGTAACAAGTGGATAATAGATAATAAACAATCAATGTTAAGGTCTTTGCCCGTCGGGGCCAATCTTATTTTTCAGATTGATCTGATTTAGAATTTCTAGATTCTTGATAAAGAGAACTTTACATGAATATAGCATTTGAAATTAATATCATTTTTGATTTAGTCCAATAAAATTCATATTGAAACGGACGATTAAAGTTTCTAAAATCCAGGTTCTTCAGGACTAGCCTGATTTTTCAATTAGTTCCGGGCGGATCATAGGGGCTGTAGAAATCAACAAAGGTTGCCTTTACAATTTTGAATGCCAGACCTTCTTCATATGGCCCTTTGGATATAGCTTTCAAAATACCCTGCTGAACTGATTTTAGTCTTTTCTTATCAAACATTATATCTTGCGGAATATCGATCTTTAGTTCCATTTTTAATAATACTCCTTTAGTCTTAACCATTAATTACGTAATAAAATCGATATTTAAAAAGATAAGTCTATTTCTCTGCTAATATAAGCACTAAATACCATATCCTATCACATATCTTATTTCTGAGCCTTGGTATCGTCTATATCACTTTCTGCAATAAGGTTTAGTGAAGTAAGATCTTCATAAAGTTTTGTGAAAGCCCATTTTTCATAATCATTTTCTGCATCTTTTATCCACTCATCCAAGGAATAATGTTGAATTAGACGATAATGGTATTTGCTGACATCTTCTAATGGTGCTAGAAAAATTATCTCTGTTTTTTCATCCATACAATATCGTCTTGCTTTCATTTGTTTTCTTAACGCATGAACACGCTCTTCTGTTAGAGGCCCATCTTTTTTTTCGTTATCTCGCTCATTTACTGAGTTACGGTGTCAAACGAATCTTATTATTCATTGCGGTCATTTTCGCTTTTTCGATATTGTTTTTAGGCTTGGTTAGTTTGAGTTGGTTTGTATTCAACTTTATAAATTATAAAACTCTATATTGTATATGAAAAACCAACTTACCATGAAAGTGTCNTTAGTTTTGACCTTGGTGGTCTGTGTGCAAATGAGTGGTTTAGTAACAGTGCAAANCATGTGGGCATTCGCTCAAGGCAACTTGTCTCAGGTATTGAACCAAACTGGTAACCAAACTGGTAACCAAACTGGTAACCAAACTGGTAACCAAACTGGAAATCAATCCTTATCTTCTGCAATCCCTGGTCAACAAGGCGGCACTCCTCCAAAGACGGGTCCTAGTTAATGGCATACGGGGAATGATATCTGTAGTTCCTGTGGTAAACATACGGATATAGCAGCCAAATTGGTAGAAGATGTCGAGAGGCTTTATTGTAGGGAATGCCAGGATAAAGAATTGAAAATGATATTAGAAAATTTTGATCAAATAAATTTTTACTGCATAAAATGTGGTTCTTCCAATGTGACAAAAACCGATCAAAAGACAGGAATTAGTTTAACTGATGTGCAAGGTATTCTATATGCTAACGCCTTCATTACATGTACCAATTGTAAACATAGATCTTTTGTCAGTATAGAAGATCATGGAAAAATACACTGATGGTAAATAAAATTCCGTCGGGATTCGAACCTTGCACATAGTAGGGTTCTACTAACTTGGTATTTAGCTCTTTTATTCCATAGACAAATGAGGATTTAGAATGTCAAATAAACGAATTCTACTCGTAGCTTTAAAGGTTGAACCTCTTTAATATTTCATATAAGAAATTAGTCCAGTATCATTCTTTCATATAGTTTCTTAAACTGAGGATAGGAATTAGATTATCTTTCATCCCCAAGCATATTCTGACCGAAGGTATCTTGATAATATTGAATCAATGTGGGTTTCATATATGCTATCATTCTTCTATCTGTGATCACTTTTGTGTTGATAAGAAAAGATAACCAGTCTGCAGTATTCAATATCCGTGAATAAAGTTCTTTCCTCCCTTGATGATCTTGAGAGCTTGAAGGTAACTTGGACAATTCTCGATCCAGTTGGCGGAGATCGTTAAAAATGGTTTCTGTAATTGTTATTTGGTCTAGCTCCTTCGAACGCTTGAATGTTCTGACTGTATAATACAGTGCTACAGCATATATTATTGCAACAATTATCTGGATATAATCCGAAGATGTGAGCAGCATTTAAATTCTGGAGATCCAATCACATTTTTATTCCTTCGGATTTCACCACCTCCTGTATTTTACATCCTTAATTGAGCAAATAGGTAGATAAACGATAAAGAGTATACTTTTATTGACAATGGGTCTCAGCTTTAAAGAACAAATTAGTAGTTACATAAGATCGTTACCAAACGTCGAGCGAAAATATGATCCTATGAGTGAAGAGGCTTATTTCTATGATCTGAGAAATTTTGCTCATTTTCATGGACCACAACATATTGATATCAGACTTTCAAAACCTCAACAAGAAGAAGCCTTGCGGACACATATGGCTATTCCACACCAGTATGCTCCACAGGCAGGATGGGTTTCATGCATAATAGAAACTAAAGAGCAGGCAAACAATACAAAGCGATTGATTAAACAAGCATATGATACTTGCGCATCTTTGAAAACTTCGCATAAATCATAAACTAGCAAACTAGTTTTCAATCGGGAGTTGTAATGAATTGCTTTAATTGTTACACCGACTTTCATCCAACGCACTCAAAAAGGCCAAAAAACGGAGCGGCTGAAAAAAGCCCCGCCATACAGGGCTTACTATTAATTTGTTACCCTTCGTTCACTTTTTTCAATCTAATATCTGATATCGTCACATTTTTTCAGGAAATAATTTCATCTGTTCTCCGGAAAGATAATCATATACCGTTCATGGAAATGCCCTTTCCTATACCTCTGGGCCATTTTCTAGCAATTAAAATTCTAGTGCCGTCGGAGGTTTCTTTTGGCGTGTAAATATACTTAGTTTTAATCATTCTTTTACTTTGTCACCAGAATAAGAATTCCGACTATCAAAGTCGCAGTCATCAAGATTAAAGAAAGCACGGTCCACTTAGAGAGGTCGTGAGGATAACTCATTTTCCTGTTTTGTTTTTGAGCATTGCTAAAAATAAAGATTCCTTATCCAGATTCTATTTTGATTGGGGTAGTTTATACTACTGGTACGCCTGGCGGTATAAGTTTGAAGACATCTACCTAGACTAGTATACTCTTCAGATGGATGGGTAAACGTATATGCTCACATTAAGAAACTAAATTTACCTGATCATTGTTCTGAAAGTCAAATTTATCCTCGGCAGTGTAATTTTCGTAGATTTGGGTAAACCATGTAGCCAATTTTTTTGCGTTGCATCTTTCATTAACAGTAGACTACCATTCTCGAGTAATACTGAAATTGTTTCCTTACTTTGTTTGTGCTTAAAGGAGAATCTTCGCTCCGCCCCAAAACTTACTGAAGCTATGACACTATTACCTTCAATTGATTTTTCATCATCACTATGCCATCCCATACCTACATCGCCATCATGATACAAGTTCAATAAACAGGAATTAAATTTTGTATTCGATAGATTCTCTACAACTTGTTTAAGTTTTGCAAGTTCTCTAGTCCATGGTAATGCTTTCTTTTCCGTATTTGAATAAATATAGACATAATCAGAATCACCATACCAGGCAGTTTTCCTTTTGGTAACTATATGTTTTCCAAATACTACTACTTCATCGTTCTTCCAGGGGATATTTTGAAGTAGTGAGTGAAAGTATTCATTTGCTTCATCAAATGTGAAGATCTTACCGTAGTAATAAGCGGCACCATCTATACCCAGTAAATTAGCTAAATGTTTTTCAATAAGAAAATATTTTTATTATCTTATACTTAATGCTTATGAATCACAATCATCTTTTAAACGTAAGAGAATAAATCATATATGTCTAGTGGCATTACCTTATTCATAAGTGGTTTCATCAAATAACGGTTCACCGCCAGCCTCTAATAATGGAGGAGCAGATAACCGNCCTGTAGAAGTGGTATTAGCTAGTTGGGCGGATAGATTTGTGGCATGGTTAGTTGATTTTATTNTAGTATCAATAGGTTTAGGAATTTTGTTTGCNCTGTTAGCACTTCCATTTTGGTTCTCTGATTATAGTAACGGTATTGCGATTGTTCACAGAAATTTTGGATCGTTTAACTATCTTCTGTCAAGCACTGCTTTCTTTGCATATTGGACTTATTTTGAGCATACAAGCGGACAATCAATCGGTAAGAGACTCTTGAAAATAAAGTCCACTGACGTGTCTGGCAAGGGTGTTGATATCAGAAGTGCTGCATTAGAAAGCTTTGGAAAATCATTCTTGCTTCCTCTGGATGTAATCTTAGGATGGCTTTTTACTAATAACAAGAGACAGAGAATATTTAACAAAATAAGTAATACAATAGTGATCAAATTAAAGCCCAGAGAAGACCTAACTGACAATATTAGATATAGAAAGGACTAGCGCAGGACGGAGCGTAATGAAGAATAGGTTCGATTGCGTCGGAATTCGAACCTTGCATGTAATAGGGTTCTACTATCTTCTCTTTTGGTTTTATTTTTAGTAACGATTAGAAACGGATTATGAAAAAATGATTATTTTTTAATCACGGTATGAGTTTACTTCGACTAGGGCTTGCGGTATTCCCTTCTTTAGGTCATCGAGGCTCATTATTGGATGGAGCTCCACATGAGCACCCATTCCACTAAACAGCGGTTCAACCAAAACTGGTATCTGATCTGCGCTCTGTATATCAACGATGAAGGTAGCTACTCTATTGCCATCAGCTTCAAAGAAATATGTTGCTTCAGCCTTTACTTTGTTTATATATGTCTCAAGTTTACTCAAAAGTTTTGGATCTTGCACCATTAGGTTTCCAGCTTCTGTAGGTATCTTTGCACTTATTACAAATCTCATCTTTTCAGGCCTCAATCCACGGAGTAGTCTTACGATTGGTCAATAGGAAACGCGATATCAATTCAGCAATTTGTTCACCTTCTTCTTCTAACGCAAAATGTCCAGTATTCAACAAATGGATTTGCACGTTCTTTAAGTCACGCTGATAAGGAATAGCGCCCTCTTTAGGAAATATGATATCGTTTCTGCCCCAAACTACAAGTGTGGGTGGCTGATACTTTCTAAAATACTGCTGCCATTGAGGATATAACGGAGGATTAGATTTGTAGTCATAGAATAGCTGAAGCTGGATTTCATTGTTGCCTGGACGATCAAGTAGCAACTGGTCATGAATCCAATTGTCAGGACTTATTGCATTTTCGTCTTTTACGCCGTGTGTATATTGCCATCTAGTAGCTTCGAGGGTAAGAAATTTCTTAAGAGCATTCTTGTTCTTCTCATTGGGATCGCTCCAATAGGCCCTAAGGGGTTCCCAGAATTCTCCTAAACCTTCATCATATGCGTTTCCATTCTGCACTATCAAGGCTTCTATTTTCTCAGGATGCTTGACTGCAAGACGGTACCCCACCGGCGCACCGTAGTCCATAACGTATAGGCTATATCTTTCTAATCCTATCTGGGTGACGAAGTTGTCTACGATCTCGGCAAGGTTATCAAATGTGTATTCGAACCTGTCAACAGGAGGCATGGAGCTATATCCAAATCCGGGATAATCCGGCGCAACGACATGGAATTTGTCTGCCAAGGCTGGGATGACATTTCTGAACATGTGCGACGATGTTGGGAATCCATGAAGTAGTAGGATGCTGGGTGCCTTCTCTTTGTCTCCAGCCTCTCGATAGAATATTGTTTGACCATCGACATTGATGGTTTGATTTTTGATTTTTATCATGTATTAGATATCTAGATATCTATTATTTAATTGTATCTCAATTGGATATCTAGATATCTTTAATAATCGTAGATGAATAGTATAAGCATGGTAAAGGACCTATTCGTTAGGGATTTCGATGAAAAACTTCATGCAAAAGCGACCGAGATTGCCACAGATGATGGCATAACTTTGGCATCAATCGTAGCAGACGCTGTTGATAATTGGATTAAAAATCATGAAAAAAACCGACACAGACACAATTTAATATTATATGATAATGAGACAACTTTGAATAAATTACTTGATGAAATCGATAAATTGGCCTCAGGCAATTGGTTCAAATCCTCTTGCGGGTCAGCAAAACACTATGGTATGCAATATCTCAACAAAAGACGGTGGTTTGATGCAACTGCCGGTAATTATGACAAGCTCTTAGAAAATCCGCAAGAAACGGGAAACAAAGTCTTAGAGATAATTGGAAATAAACTAGACAACAAATTTCCTCTAACAGTTGCTTTTTTAGTTGAAGATCTTGCGCGGGAAGAATCAGTAAAAAAAGCAGTAAAGTTTTGTGAATGGTATGAACGAAAATCTCTCCCAGGAATTACCTATTGCATTGCAAACACTAGGAACGTTATTAGCGGATCATTTGATGATCTCTTTGACTTGTTTAATATCCATAATGCTGTGTTCCTAACAAAGGGAAACAAGTTATACAAATTAAGATTAGATGAAGAAAGATTTTATTCGCTTCTCATTTGAATATGATTCCATTACAGTATTGGAAATGTTCTTCAAAATGATCCGAATTATAAGAAAATATGTAATATCCTGTAGGCAATCGTTACGAGTTATCTACAATATCAAAAGAACCAGTAGCAGAAGAGGGAGGATATCCCTGACTTGATACTTCCACCTCTATGGAAAGCGCTCCAACGTCCCCTTTCTTTCCGATAATCCATGAATAAACAAATTTTCCCTGAGAATCTGTTATACCGCTAAAATCTTTCTCGTAGTTATTACCCGGATATATCAATTTTCCAACAATTTCAGCATTTGCAACCGCTTTGGAACCTGAATCGGTAACAGTTATTGTAGCATTCTGAGTGTCCCCTCTTTCCACGGGATTTTTCAGAGATATTATTGAAACAAGCAATTCATTATTGTTACCATCTATTTCGTTAGTCCCAGACAAATTGGTAGCAGGTATATTTTGTTGTTCTTCAGACTGTATACCATCTATTTCGTTAGTCCCAGACAAATTGGTAGCAGGTATATTTTGTTGTTCTTCAGACTGTACAGGTGAGAACACATCTTCATTACTAGAATTAGGAACTCCATTTACGAATACACTATACCAGCGGGGAGGTGCCGATGCACATTGTAGCTTTGAAGTTATCTTGTTCTCACCTGCATTAATATGAGTATAATTGCCATGTAATACAAACTCCCACTCAGAAAAATCGGTTGCACCGCCCGATCCTTTTGCAACAGTATTTTGGTAGGGCTTTACATCATTGACAATGACAGTGACTGAGCAATTTTTCAAGTTATTATCTGATGATTGACCTGATATTATTAACTCGTCTTGACTGCTTACGTTTTGCGTTGTGACCGGCTTAACTATCTTTATCGTCTCCGTGGGTATTGGAGAGGATGGCACTGTGGAATTCTGACTAAATGATAAATGATTCGCAGGAAATACAAAAATAATAACTAAGACGATACCAATAATCAAAATACATTGTAACGTCGTCCTCATAATTGAAATAAGACCATAAACTAGTTAAGTTTATCAGTTAACAGAGCTCTGCTCAGAAATCATTTCCGTAAAGGTTTAGTGTCCTGGAGGTCATAGCTTAAAAATTTTGCGCGTTTTAAATGTATTTCAATTATCGAGAACTAGATCTTCCTTATAATGTTTGTTGGCTTATTGCAAATTGATAAAATTAATGGAAGAATATAGAATCAGAACAGCATGTTTTTTGATATTAAGCTTTTCTATCGCATTAGTGGCATTGGCAGGAATGTTAAACAATTACATGAATAAATCATGGGCTGACACGTCTCTACCTTTAGACGATATATTAAAGAACTATTACATAAAAATCCAAGATAAATCTGAGAATGGTATAGGAATTTCTCCTAATTTTAATCAAGATTCTGAAGGTGATAATCAGACAGGCAGTGATTTGACTGGTCAAGCCTTGAGTTCTGAAGACAATAATCAAACATCAACTGAGGCAACTGGTGGTCAAGCCTTGAGTGGTGAAGCCGATTCTGAAGACAATAATCAAACATCAACTGAGGCAACTGGTGGTCAAGCCTTGAGTGGTGAAGCCGATTCTGAAGACAATAATCAAACATCAACTCAGACATCTGGTGAAAGTGAATCGAATCAAAATATTAACCAAACCATAGAAACTCAACAGCAAACTCAGAATAATCAGACAGTTAACATCCAAAATAACATTGAGATGAAACAGAGATTAGAAATCGCTATCTCAGAAGAGGAAGGTGAGGCACCTATTCCCTTAGAAGAACAGAATAGGGTTGAATCTTCAGATCGCGTTATAGTAACACAGCATAAAGCACTTACTGGTCCTGACTGTAGGACAGGAAATGTTCTANCTGGNGCTTCAAATGAGGAAGACTTGAGGGTCCTTAGTGAATGTCAAGAAGCAACAGGGGTAGTTATGCATACTAAAAAGATGGATGATGGCGATTACAAGTTTTTCTTGAATTTGGATGACAAATTCAAGTTCCTAACAAATGAAAAGAACAATGATAAAACAGATGGATTCTTGGTGGTAGAGATAGTTCCACCTGANCAAGGCAAAANNGGAATANTTCTTCCAAAGGAAGGTGANCGAGTCCATGTTTGGGGAGCNTGGGTTACAGACAAGCCAAAAGGATGGCATGAAATACACCCTACCTGGAAAGTTGTTAACGAATANTATCGATACATCCTTTCCAAAATATCTAGCAAAGAACTCGCACTCTGCTAGCCAATTTAGCAGCCTCCTATGCTTATCAATGGCCATTGCCGGATTTCTTTTTTCTTTAATGGCTTCATCAACAAACGCTCAAATTGAGGTTACCGTGGATGAGAATATGTCAACTCAAATATCTAATAGCACTCAAAGTGAAGATGCTGAACCAAGACCCGATATTTTATATTCTGCATTAAATAAGGACACCATAGTCGGTGAAGTGCTAAATAATTTTAGTTATCCTATTGAATTAGTTCGCATAACAGCAACAGTATATGACAAGAACGGAATTATTGTTGCAACAGGAGACAAATACGTTAACGACTATCTAATAAAGCCTGGAAACAGGTCTGGATTTGACATTTTTTTAGATGAAACGTTACCTNGTAAGAGTAAGTATACTCTTACAACAAGTTTTGAAAAATCAGNGGACGATAAACCTGAGGCGTTACAATTGAGTGTAGGCAAAAATTCTAAGAGCTCAAACANNTTTAGAGTCCTTGGAGAAGTAATGAATCAGGGTAAAAATNATGCCAATGCTGTGAAGGTATCAGCAATATTTTATGACGAGAAACATAAGGTGATAGAGACAGATTACGTATTTACAAACCCAGATATAATCAGTCCAAATAAAAAAGCACCCTTTGAATTTTCGTTCTACGTAGATAATCCTGAGAAAATCAAATCTATGGCATTCAACGCTCAAAGTGATGAGTATTCTCTAATAACAAACAAGGATCAAAACAATACAATACCACAACAATAGCAGTCAAAACATGCAAAGGTAGCTTTTGGGAATCGCTATCATATTTCAAAGATGAAATCGGCAAGTCTTCGGACGTCGAGACTTGAACTTTGCATGTAGTTGTCATAAACTTTTGTATTAAAGCGATTTATTACTTCATAAGATTTGTTATTTAGCTTTTATGGTAACAGTTCAATGTAGTTTAAAAATAGAATTGGACAAGAGAATGCCTCTTAGGACAGACCTTCTACTATACTTGACACAAAATTTCTGGTAATAGAATCATCTTTATCAAGAGTGGGATTAAAAATTGTGACACTGATACCTACAGCTTTTTTCGACAATAGTAATAACTTTAATAAATTACTTAATTCTGAGAAGGTTATTCCATCAGGTAGACGATAATCGACTGCAGGCATAATTGAGTCATCTAAAACATCAGCATCAAGATGAATCCAGAACCCCGGAAGTTCATTTTTGAGAAGTGGTTGTATGCCTAAAGAAAAGGCATTTTGGAGTCCTAACTTTTCTACATCAACAAGTTCTATGGCATTGACCATCGTAGTCTTTTTAATATCTTGGCATCCGTACTGAGCAGATTGTGCCGAATCACGATATCCAAATACTACTATATCTTGTTCCTTTACTAGTGGCTTAAGATGGTCCAGATCACTAAGAATTTCGGGACCATGACCCGATACTATTGCCAAGTCCATATCTGCTACCTCGCCCGTCGGAGATTCTTCTGGTAAATAAAAATCAGAATGTCCATCAATAAAAAATAGCCCATATCTGTCTAGACGCCTTAATGCTAAAAGATTACCAATTAAGATACTGCAATCACCTCCAATGACTATGGGGAATTTATTTTNATGTAACTGACGTTTCACAGCCTCTGCCAATTTCAGGCTATACTCTTTGATTGCTTCAGCGTTTAGTAATTTAGTTTCTTCATCACGACTATGGTTGTATGGCGATGATGGAGCGACTATCCCACCGTATTCAGCATTTAATCTCTCAAGTAAACCTGCTGCCCTTAACGCTTTTGGAAGAAGCTCGACTCCAGTCGGGCGTAAACCCAGTATGGAAGGAGCTTCAATCACTGAATATTCTCGTCGATTATGCATGGATATTATTCTTTAGGAATGAGCTACTATTATTTTTTCAATTCGGTGGGTTCATTTTAACTAATCGAATATATTATTATCATAGTACTACAGACGTCGGAATCGATTGGATATTCAATCGGAACTTTTTCTTAAATTCTAAATGGTAAGTCGGTTCTATTGTTACTAATATAACTACAAGTTTAAAGTTTATTAATTTATTTATTAATTACTTCTCAAGAAGGATTAAAGACAAATTAGTCCCTAGAAAAGAACTTGTCCTAAAGAAAATGGGGGAATGCAAAAGTGGAAATATTTCATAGATCAAGAGATCATCAGTATCTGATTTATGTCTAGTTATTAAAACCTAATAAGCACAGAATACTTTAATAGTATATTGAAGCAAGAAGCCTATGTCTACTAACACTGTTCATTTACATCGTGTACTTACAGCAAAGCCAGAGAAAATTTATCGTGCTTTTCTTGACCGTGATGCCATGGCTAAATGGTTACCACCCAATGGTTATACTTGTAGNGTTCATCACATGGATGNAAAGGTAGGAGGAACCTACANGATGTCTTTTACAAACTTTACCACTCAAAAGAGCATGTCATTTGGTGGAGAATACCGTGAGCTGGTTGAAAACGAACGCTTACGTTATACGGATAATTTTGATGACCCAAACTTANCTGGAGAAATTCAAGTAACTGTAACCTTGAAGAAGGTTTCACTAGGAACGGAAATGACTATTGTACAAGAAGGTTTGCCCACTGTCATTCCTCTTGAAGCGTGCTATGTAGGCTGGCAGCAATCATTGAATAATCTAGCAAAACTAGTTGAACCCGAAATCCCAGAGTAAGTTAGATTTTCTAAACAAATAACTTAATGCGATTCGAGTAATTTATACAGATCTTATGAATGATTCAATATAAGTTCTGGTTACTAGTAAGGGCTTTGATTACATTAAAGCCTTACGGGCCGTTGGGATCGCGTTGTTAACAAATCGGATCGAAAAGTGTTTCTGAAAGAGGATCGGAGATCCACATATTGAATCTAGTATTCGTACTGTGAGGTCGGCCTTTTTGGCGAATTTAATTAATCTTAATTATTCATAAAACCTTCTTGTCGATAAAAATACCGTCTTTTGTAAACACTTGAATGGAATTATATCCATCGTCAGATACATATACGCTGCCTGTATTATAATCAATTACAACACCAAATGGACTTCTAAACTCCGCATTACCCGGACCGCTTGTTACCAAATTATTGATATGAGTACCATCCGCACTAAATCTTTGAACGCGATGATTTAACCGATCTGCTACAAATACATCATTCTTATAATCAACCGCAATGCCATAAGGCTGATTAAATTCTCCATTACCTGAACCGTATTGACCCCACTCAGTAATTATTTGCTGCAGATCAGATGTCCGTTTCTGTATTTTGTGATTATTCGTATCTGAAATATACACATTGCTGTTCAAATCGACAGCAATACCCATTGACCATATGCCATGCATTTGTAAAATAAATCTACATTCATTCGTCAATTTTTGAATTCGGTTATTACCCGTATCACTCACAAAGACATCACGTTTTGTGGGATCTAAGGCGATGGCAGTTGGCAAATTAAATTCAGCTTCACCAGTTCCTGCAGAACCAGGCTTTCCTGCGGTTAGTATACGATTGCCATCGGACCTAAGTTTTTCAATTCGATGATTACCACTATTGGAAACAAATATGTTACCATTCCGATTATCAACAGCAACGCCGCTAGGGCGAGAATACTCTCCTTTTCCATGTCCAGGAGTACCCCATTTTTCAACTGATCCAAGAAGGTTAGCTCTTAATCTCAATACGTAACCAGCACGATCCGCGACTAATAATCGTGCACTCAAAGTATTTGTGCTGTTTTGACAGATGGCGATGCCAGTAGGATCTGGAGGACGAAACATGGCATACGTGATAACTCAATTATACTTTATAAAGTACCCGTAGAAGCGGAATATTAATTCAACGAAGCTGGTTGTTAAGAAATTTCTCAATATGAATTCAGTTAGACTTAATTCTCGATGTCTAGACAGTCGGTATGAGCAACAAAATTAATCCTGTTACTGCATTCCACTACATATTACAGATAACATAGCTTTAAAGTTTTCTCCCAATCGGCAAATTGGAGTTCATCGGAATACGATTGAAAATTCAGTCGGAACATTTTTGGGTTCCTCGGGATTTGAACCCTGCATGTATTAGGGTTCTACTACTTGGTATTTAGCTTTTCCGATTCTTAGATAAAGGACGCGTTAAGCTAATAAATTAAAATAGTGTAAGAATTGTTATCATATTAACAAACTCTTTCCTAGCGCTTAAAAGCCCTCTAACTTTCAGGCGGTCTTGAGTCCTTGTAAAAAAGAAAATATTTTTGCATCCATTTTGCTAGCTTTTACATTTTCTAAAAGTTTCGGCGAGGGATTGCCATAGATCGTCAACGAATAAGGAGCGCCAAATTTTTTAAAAATTATTCCCTGCAATTCTCCAAGATATTCCTGATGTTTTAAAGCATCTTCAGAACTCGCATATACTTCTAATATTTCAACCTCTGTTTTGTCACTACTAATGAACCAATCAAATTGAAGAGTCCCGTTATCCTTTTCCTTAATTCGATTGATATACTCTGACACATATTTTTTGTATTCTTCCAACATACCAAATGGAATTTTCACCTTAGCCCTCACTTGGATCTTAGACAATAATTTGAAGACTCCAACAAATTATTTAACAATAAGACTGTTGTTGGGCGTTTTAAATTGCTACCCTTTGAAGAGTATATGACGCTGTAAAAATGATTTAGAATACTATTATAACAAAACTTAAAGTGTTACTAGAGCTTCAATTACATGAAACTAAATAGCCGCTAATTATTATAGTGGTAGTGATGGTTGCATCAAAAGAACAACCCAAGTATTATGAAATGCATTTACTGGCTGGTATGTTACCAACATCTTTGTGTTATTCACTGTATCTATAGTTGAACCAGCCTGTCCACCTATAGCAGCCTTAAAACCCTTCAAGTTAGCAAAAGACTCAGGAATTGTACTTTTATTTATATCAGAATCAGCAATCTTTTGACCTTTACTATCCACATAGACAACACGTGTACTGTCATCTAAAGATGTAAGATTAAGTGATTGAAGTTCTTTATTTAAAACACTAAAATCAATACTACTAGCCCATACTCCAGCGATAGTAGAGTTATCCTTTAAGGAATAAACTGGAACTGCAATCTTTGCTGTTCTAGCACCAGAAGCAGCTGCAGTATTGTGCACGTTTCCTAAATAGGTGTCATTTGTTTTAATCGCCCCTTGAAAATAATCTCTAAAAGCAAAATTGTTCAAGGTAAGAGTCTGTTGTATAGAATAAGGCTCGAGAAAATACATATTTCCATTTGGCATAAGAAGGAAAATTTCATATAAATCATTATTGCTAGATAGTATGTTCTTAACTACTTGTCTTTTTTCTGTGTCTGCATATTGAGGTATTCCATGTAATGTGTTTAATGTTTGATTAAGCAGGTGCGCATAGGGAACATCTCTTACCTGTGTTAATTTGCTTGTTATTTCAAGAATGGCCCCTGCTTTTTGAATGCGATTTTCAAGATTCTTCGCCAGGATATTTGTAATTAGTGAAATGTTATTTTGTATGCTGTTTGAATCAGTTGAGTTATAATTTGTATTGATATCGGCCTGAGCACCGAAAGGTTCAAAAAACTTATCCTCCAAATTTACAGTGCCAATGTTTAATGAAAGAATAATAAAAATTGTTAACAACCACAAGGTAGTAATTAATGACAAACCATTACCATATCATGTATCATATATGCGGTATTTTTATATTGCGGCTCATTTTATGGCAACCCATTAATTTTTAGCCGTGTATGCCAGGAATCATACCACTTTGAGAGTATATCGAGTAGCCCTTGTGTAATTTAAAACTTGCACGTCTTGATTATTAGTTATCAAGCTTACTTTCATTTTATTATGTAACTGACTGACTCTCTCTTCGGTGATTTAAGCATTAAATTTTGGTAATTGCTTAATATATCAATTGATTGAAACAAAATCCATTTATGATAAAAATAAGATTCTGATGGAACAAGAATCCTAATTACCAGATACTATCCTAGAGGTATAGAAAAAGAAAAATTTGACAGATGGTATAGAGAACTGTCACCATCAAAATGTCTATTAAAAAATTTTAAAGACGGAATGATAAGTCAAAATGTTTTTTTCCAGTTTTTTTGCAGAGATTTACGTGATGACGAGAAAAAACTACAGTTATGCAAACACTTAGCGATAGAAAGTGAGAACAAAACTATTACTTTACTATGTTACGAAAAAGAGGAAATTTTCAGTCACAGATATTATGTCAAAAAGATTTGTGAATATGAATTGTCTAAATTAAGGCCAGATAAACATCCTACAAGCAGAAATACGATAATTGATTTTCTGTGATTATCGTCAAGTCTTAGGACGTCGGGAATTGTATTGTTAACAATTCGGATCCAAAATTGAACCTATAAATGAAGACGCCCTAGCTCTAAAAGGTAACAAACAGCTAATCTTGGGTAGCGACTTTATGATCGAATTGAATTTCACTGATGTGTATATTTAAATTGAATGCCGCAGTAAATTGAACTATGCCAAAATTGATTGAAATGGATGAAAACGTGACACTCAAAGACCAGATGGAAAATCATGTAACAGGTCCAGTAATTTTGATAAATAAATTCAATGTTGATTCCAATGAAGTTGAACAATTTTTAAAAGCGTGGAAAGAGGATGCGACCAAGTTCAAAAATCAATCAGGATTTGTTTCTGCACAATTACACAAAGGACTTGGAAAAAGCCATGTTTTTATCAATTACGCAGTCTGGCAATCCTTAGAGCATTACCAGAAAGCCGTTGACAATGTCATCGGTCATGATTTTCAATCCGCACTTTCAAAATACCCTAAGAACTTAGTGGTCTCTCCGCATTTATTCAAGAAAGTTGCTGTTCCTGGAATATGTGAAGATTGAGATACATTTCGCATTATCCTTAATTGAGCGGTTTCTTAAAGAATATACTAGATAGCACAACGTGATTGCATGTGCCTGTGGATTGGCAAGAGAGACAGACTAGAGAACCTAACTTTCCTATTTGGTAGATGACTAACTCCAAGTCAAGAGAAGAAGCCATTTCAAAGCTTTATGATGATTTAGTTTTTAATGTAATGTTTTCCGTTGACGAATCTCGAGAAATAGTAAAAAACTACCTGGCTGAACTACATATTAGNGACGATAGCAATGAAGCCCTTATTAGTAATCTTCAATCCGCGTAGTATCCCAGAGTTTTACAAGGCCATCGAAAAGATAAACGGGCTCTCTAAACTNTGGATTAAATATTTTCCACAAGACGAAGCATACAACAAAGCAAGAGAGTTCTTTCTGCAAAGCGACTTTACTCATTTTATGATCCTGCCCGACGATCTTATTGTGACTCAAGAAGATGTTGATGCAATAGTTAATTATGACGAATCGTATGATTCCATTTCTGGCTGGTGCAATAACACCGGCCGTGATGATACCAATATCGATACTAACATCTCGGCTTTCCTGCCTCCAGATCCGCCCAGCACTGCAACATATGAAGGCTACCGTTGGTTTAAGATAGCACAGTTTGAATCGTTGCTATCGAAAGTAAAAAATCCCGATACCATAATTCCTGTATTGCATCAAGGGTTTGCTTTGTCGCGTCTGTCAAGAAGACTTATTGAGCAAGTGCCATTTAGGACGGATGCGGGTTGCTGTGTTGATTCCTGTCTTTCGTTAGATTTAATGAAGTTTAGAGTTGGGTTTACTCAATACGTTGATATTCGTATCAGAATGAAACATCTCAAGATTCCTCGTAGTGAATTGTTGGTAGGAAAAGAAAAGGCCAAAATGTTGTTTGAAAATTAGTTAGCCAATGAGAGAGATGTTGATTGGAAGGACACTGTAGACTTCGGACNTTTGATNTTCTTGTCTAACAGTCNTCTCTTCTTTAATCTCCCTATGATTTTATTCTCTTCTAAACTACGCATTCTTAAATTCTCAGCCGTCGGNGTAAATCTGATTTNTCANATTAGTCAAAATTAGAACTTGCAGTTTCTTTATACAGAGAACTTTTTCCGAGATCTTTATTAAATTGACTTGTGGTTCAAAGATTGATGCTTAGGAAGAAATTAGCNTTTGGAACTGGGCTCCTAAGTTTGTTAACCCTAGTATCAATAATAGCACCTCTCCAGAANTTAGGTGGGGNAGCTCCTATAAAATGCCCTGACGTTTATTCGCCTCCTTGTGTTGGAACAACAGGCGACGATTCGATGATTGGTAGCAATAAAAATAACATAATTGATGGGAACGACGGTAATGATAACATAAACGGACAAGGTGATGATGATGATGTATGTGGATCGGGAGGAAATGATAAGATTAACGGAGGCGAAGGAGACGACAGACTCATTGGTGGAGGCCTCTTGTGTAAGGGTAGTTATGGACCTGGGGTCGATACATTGACTGGTGGTCCGGGTAACGATATACTAGTTCATGGTGAAGCGTGGCAGGATGAATCGGATGGATTCAAGGATTTCCTTGATTGTGGACCTGGAGAAGATACTGTATTCGCAAACTTAACCATAGATCGCGATGTTGTTGCCGCTAATTGTGAACAAATAAACCCGCCAGGATAAAAATTAGGCTAACAAACAACTCACCATTTTTTATTTAATTATTCACCATCATTTTCAGATGTGATACTTTTCAGGAGGAGCTCGTTTTAATTAATATTATTGCTATTTTTTTGTAAAATGAAATTAAATTAATTTTAAATTCCATGAAAGTCCTATTACTGAAAGTGGTAGAATTATCCATACCAAATTCAAACGTACTTTCCTCAAATAGTATTGGTAGACATTCTCCAGAGGTAGTGTTTGGTAGTAATAAAGTTTATTCAATGTAAATACATTACCTATACCTAGCGATATGGATCTAATCTCAAAAAGTATTAGCTTGCGCGTCCCTCCTGGTCTAGTCTACCGGGCTCTTAAGGATCCGCGTTTAGAACAGCTTTTTCCTGAGTTCTTTATTGGAATCACAAGAAAAATATCAATTGATAAAATAAATCAAGAGCTGGCGTTTAAAACAAATACTCAGGACGGTCAAATTGAAATCATAGAAACATTCAGATTAAAAATCTCCGGAAATAACAATACTAATGTATTATACACTACTCAGACAAATATAGATGGAGATATGGCAGTAGAATCAATACTCAGAACACACATAGCTAATATTTTATATTCTCTTTTGATGCTAGAAACAGGATATGTTAATGGGTTGATGGAAAAAGAAAGATGGTTTAACAGATAACCACGATATTTCAATTCAGATATTAACAATATTAAGAATTATTATCTAACAGTAACACTTTAACAACCTTACATGGAATTTTAATGATCTATTCATCAAAACTCTTCAATACTGAAAATCTGCTCTAAATATGATATTCCGAAAGGGATTTAATTTGTTTATAATAAGCAAAATAATTAATGGGCAAATGAAACATCTGGACATAAATGGAAAGAAATTGTTTAGCAATTTTAATTCTTCCTTGCGGTCCACACTTTTGAATGAAGTGACCAGGCCCGTCGGTGTTAGCAATAAAATTAGATCTGTTACTGAATTCTGATACCTATTATCTAATACATAGCTTTAAGCTTTTCTAACAATTTAGGACCCATCGGATTCGAACCCTGCATATACTAGGGTTCTATTACTTTCTATTTATTCGTTTTTTACGCATCTAGTTGTCGAGACCGACCTTTTACTCTTAGTGCTCTCCCCGCCTTAGAGTCTGCCAGATTCCAATTAACTATATGTTCAATGTGAATTCTCGCAGTTACGTCATCGCCTTTGGATAAATACGATGCAACGCTTGGATCATTTAATCCCTCTTCTGTCACATACTTCAAATGGATCTGGTGGTTGATCTTTCTTGCCTCTTCCCCTTCAACGAGCTCTACAGGGCCTCTAATCAATGCCCCTTTCAAGTCTAATCCCTCTCGCGAGATATCTATCATCACTGATGCGTATGGCCTCGCTTTCAGGTTCTTGTATTTGCGGGTATGTCGAGAAGTGGGAATACAAATATCGTTACCAAGTCGTATTAACCACATGGGAACGATATGGATAGTGTCATCTTCGCCAAGTGTGCCTAAATTAGCAATGAGGGTCATTGAAAGGATTTTGTCGATCTCTGATTGGGTAAGAGAAGGAGGTCTAACATCATGACCAGAACTAGAATTAGATGCCATTAATACGCTTGTCCCTCTTCGTATTAAAATTTAATTCGAATAATTTTGATAAGGTTAAAAATTAATGCAAGCCTCTAGCCGTCGGGAACCGTGTTGTTAACGGTTCGGATCCAAACGAGAAGATATGGCTGATATTTAGTCGAAACTCAATGGAGTTTAACTCCTAAATGAGTTATTAAGAGAATAAATATATACACACCCTCCACTAACAAATAAGGTATGTTGTCATTAGCGTGTCGTGACACAGGAGCCAAAGTAATTGAATGCGATTATGTTGCTAAAGGAACGACAGAAGAAGAACTTTGGAAAGATGGTACAGAGCATATAGTAAAGGCACATGGAATGAAAGTTGAGGATATTACTCCACAGTTTAAAAATTATTATAAACAATTCATCAAAAGTTCCTAGAATAGACTAGTCTTCGGTCGTCGGGATTTGAACCCTGCATGTAGTAGGGTTCTACTAACTTGGTATTTAGCTTTTTCTTTGTTTAGTTCTTGTCCTGTCTGGTCTCTTATTTTTATCATTTTGGAAAATTTGGAATGATTTCGAACAGGTTCTAAGGGCAGTATCCAATTATACAATATTCAATGCCCCTAGCCCGCTATACTAGACATTAACAAATAGAAGCAAGAAAGGATCAGTTACAAAGTATGAGAAAAATAGTTGTTTTGACGATGGTCAGCCTTGACGGGGTTATGCAGGCACCCGGTGGTCCAGAAGAGGACACTTCAGGAGGTTTTAACTATGGAGGCTGGACCGTCCCATATGCGGATGCGGATGAGTCTTTGGGCAATATAATCAAGGAAGAATTGAGTGTGCCATTTGACTTGCTGCTCGGCATGAAGACGTATGAGATATTTGCTGCATATTGGCCTAAGCATACAGGTACGATAGGTGGCCCGTTCAATAACGCTAAAAAATACGTAGTATCAGATGAAACCGTAGACCTTACATGGAAAGAATCAATTCTTATTAGTGATGATGTTGTGGCTAAAATAAAAGCTTTGAAAGAAGAGGAGGGTCCGATGCTTCAGGTGCACGGTAGCGGTATGCTTATACAAACACTCCTAAAGAACGATCTGGTTGATGAACTACGGCTAAGAATTTTTCCTGTTATGCTTGGCACCGGAAAGCGTTTATTTGCAAAGGGAGCAACCCCTAACGCTTTTGAGTTAATAGAATCTAAAGCTTTACCAAGCGGCGTAATTATAGCCAACTACAAAAGATCCGGCGAAATTAAAACAGGTTCGTTTGAGTGAGAAATTCTAGTCTTTCGTAGAGAATGTTTAACTTTCTAATGATTCTAAAACATGATCTCATTCTATCGCAATTCTACGGTAAAAAGCTTTGTCGATCAAGACAATAGTTGTCAATACCTAGATCTCCACAGACATAACTCCCTGTATCAGAGGGGCAACTGTGCCATCTATGACACTGACACAGTCTCTTTTCTTAGGAACAACATGTTTCCACTGTAGGAAATCCAGGAACCTACTCTTATTCCAGAGCTATTTATACCAAAACTATGGGTTTGATACCAAATTCATAAATTATTAATAGCAGCAAGAGACCTGACATACATTAGGTGGAAGAAGTGAAGGAGAATAAAGTAATGCTAAATGATTACCAGATAAGGTATCTGAAATCTGAAAAACGCAATAGTTCGAAAAAGAAAAATATTTTATTTATCCATGGTCTCGGATCATCATCGGATAGATGGTTGGATATCCCTGATGCTTTATCCAGATATTTCCATCCAATAGTAGCCGTTGACCTCATAGGTTTTGGTGGTAGTGATAAACCTGTAACACTAGACTACACAATAGAGNATTTTAGCAAATTTATTAGAGACTTCATTGATTGTAAGCAAATTTGGAGAAATGATGATGATAGCGATNATGATAGTTGCAAAACAATAATAGTAGGTCATTCACTTGGAGGATATATAGCCGCAAAAGTAGCCATAGAACGTCAAGATCTGATAGAAAAACTTGTTCTCATAGACTCTTCTGGAATGCTTAAGGAGCCAACACCCCTACTTGAACAATACCTTAATGCTGCATTAAATCCATCGTTTGAAAAAGTTAAAAATGTATTCGAACAGATGCTTGGAAATCCAGCGTTACTCAATCCTACGCTCGTTGACATCTTTATTAAAAGAATTAACTTGGCAGGGGCAAAATATGCATTTAAATCAGCTTTCGAAAATAGTACAAAAAAGAATATTGAATCATCAGAATTACAAAGGATTGAGAATATACCGGCTCTGATCATATGTGGTGCTGCTGATAAGTTAATACCAGTTGCACATTCTAAACGGTTTAATAAGGTACTCAAACATAGCCAACTTCAAATCATAGAAAATACAGGTCACACACCGTTTTCTGAGAAACCATCAATGGTATTTGATATAATGCGCATATTTTTAACTAATAACAAATAATTCTGATGTTCGCAGATTCTTCACAGCGAGCTGTAGAATAAATAGGACTTCAAAACAGAACAAAATTAGCTCAATGACAATAAAACCGTGGTCTTTAAATAAGGATCGCGTGTTTTTATAAATATTACTTTGATTTCTTCATTTGTTCACAGATTTTTCTAACAAGCGACCGATGACATAAGTGTTCGGCATCCTTCAAAACATAATAATGTGATATTTTTATTCAAACTTTCTTTTGCTAGCTGTCTGCATAACTCCATGCTCCTTTCATTATTACTTATTTCATCACGAAATCTTTGGGAAATACGTCCCAATTTATTTTCCCGTTCTTATACTGTTTGTGAAGAGCTTTTGAAGGTGATAAATCTATAAGCCATTTATCCCAATGATTCTTTTGGTTTTCTTTTTCTTTATTCTCACAAAATCGGGCGTCTGCCAATCTAAGAATTGAACATCATCAAATCTGTTATCGTCGTAATTATGTAACCATCTGAAAAAGTATTCGATTCTTCCAAGATAATCGTTCCAAGTTGTTTTTCATCGTTTATCCGGATCTTGTTCATTCGCCTTTATCTTTGTATCCAAAAAGGAAGTTATTTGACCTCTATTTTTTAAATTATGTGCAGATTATTTTCTCAATTAACGATTACAGTTCCAGTCATCCAGGGATGTACAACACACAAGTAGTCATATTTTCCAGCGTTTTCAAAGGTAACTGAGAAAGACTTAATCGGTGGCGCTCCCTGCGGTGCCAATTCTTCAGGCCACATCCATCCCGAGCTTACAAATTTTTCAGTCCCAGTTAAGGTATAATTTGCATTGAGAGGAAGATATGTTGCGTTATGGCCAGAAGAATCTACTGAAACTGGATTATAGTGTCGAGCGTTATCTACTATCACAGACTTTGTTCCATTTTGATCGGTTATTATGAGAGGATCAATGTTCGCATCGGGGTCTGCTTTTAGGTCTGTAGAATTAAATGTAATTGGCGCAGGTACAGCAGGCGGTGGATAAAAACTTTGATCTTTTAGAAAGGTTACAGTATGTGGTTCGGAAACGGCCATAGGGTTACGCCATGTTACGGTATCCCCTGCTTTGATTTCAACACTCTGAGGGGTATAAGAAGACCATGAACTTCCATTTCCTCCCACGTTTACCATGACAGAATTGGATGCATGGACGACAAACGGAACGCAAGTTATAGCAAAGATAAGTGCTAGTGCTGGGATTGTAATGGCTATAAAAATAAGACGCATAAAGCCATTATAAATCTGGGGGGCTTTATATTTCTGTCTCCACTTAAACTCTAATTTTAAGAGCCTTTAGAATTGCTAAAGCTAACTGTCATATGTATCACTTTCTAATCATGAAATCTAGAATTCTTTACGTCTAAAAAAATATTACTAAAAACCTTTATCTGTTGACGTTGGAGACTCAAATGTTTGACAAGATTCTCCTTAAGTTTTGATAGACTTTGAGAGCCCGTCGGGATATGCTTGAATATTGTATCGGGACAACAATCTATAATGAATTAATTCTTCATTCATATATAGATCTAAAATCCCATTATACACTCAAGAATCTTAATCCTCATAATCTGATCTTATATCCTTAATATCAAACAAATCATAAAATATTATGACAGACTCCTTTTGTAGAGCAAGGATATGTGGAGTCAACAAGATAAACCTTATATCAAAAGCCTCGTATTGTTATGAGATCTAAAAATGACTAATACTAATTCTCATGATTGGAAACTTGAAGGAGATTATTTTGAAGGCTGTAACTGTGACTCGATATGCCCCTGCATTTTATTGCAAGACCCAGACAAAGGATTCTGTAACCTNACTTCGGCTTGGCATATAGAGAAAGGNCACTATGAAANNATGCAANTTGATGGATTAAATGCTGTGGCTGTTTTTGTCGCCCCTGGCAATATGTTCATTGGTCCTAAAATGAAGGTAGCCTTTTACTTGGACAAAAATGCAAGTCAAGAACAGAGTGATGCACTATCAAAAATATTTTCAGGCCAATCCGGTGGTTTTTTTGCTGTAGCTGCGAAACTTATCGGAGAGATGGTTGGAATAAAATCTGCTGCGATAACATTTGGAAAGGAGGGAAAGCGCCGTTGGCTGCATATCCCAGAATACTTAACCTTAGAAATAGAGGCATTCAAGGGGAATGATCCTAACAAGGATAGTTTAGTTGTAAATCCTTCTTTTTCAATGGTACCAGGGCATGACCATGTAATAGCCCACTCTACCAAATATTTCTACAAGGATCATGGATTTGAATGGGACAGCACTGGTAAGAATGGTTTCTATTCTAAATTTGATTATGGTCCCTAAAACCTTATATGAAATCATGAGTCAACGGAATCATTTTTACAGATAAGTGTTCTTAGGTGCTTGTGATTTTGTAGATGTCTGCTGTTGATATCCTCGGAGTGAATTGTTTTCAAAACATCACCAGTGTTCTTCTAATGGTATCAAAAATAAACTACTGATAACTAGAATTCCTACAAGCATTCCTATTGTACAGATATTCGATTTTTATGTATTTTAATGGTTTCATATGACTATTTAGCATAGGTACTATTACTTCAGTTGTCACCATTCAAGCTGAGAACTTACACTGGATTTTGATATCTAAACATGAATTATCTAAATTAAAACTAGTTGAATTTTCAAATAATAGAAAAACTATTAACGATTTTTTATAGCTATTATTATATAGATACCAGTAATCTGTTCAAATCTTCGGACGTCGGGATTCGAACCGTGCATGTAATAGGGTTCTATTACTTGGTATTTAGCTTTTTGTTTCTGATGCAAGCAAGTCATTCGAAAATAGGAATCGAATGAACGAACGCGTAAAATGATTCTTAATTGGCCGAGTCTAGAGATTAGAAAAATATAATCCTAATATACTCCCAATGTTATTTAAGAGGAAATGGCCATTCCAAGCTGGAATCTGTCAGGAGATTGGTTTGATGTTTGCAAATGTAACATTCCATGTCCATGTTTATTTGCTCAAACTCCTAGTTACGGTGATTGCGAAGGTGTAATGGCGTATCATATCAAGCACGGACAGTATGGGGAAATATCACTTGATGGATTGAACGTGTTAATATTAGATTACTTCAAAGGGAATGTTTGGGCGGGTAAAACGAAAGTAGATATTGCATTATTTTTTGACGAGAGCGCCAATGAAGAACAGCGAAAGGCTCTGAATATGATTTTTACTGGGAAGGCTGGCGGATTCATGGGACAATTTTCAAACTTAATTGGAGATGTTCGTGGACTTGAATACGCCTCTATCAAATTTGAAGTGGCTGAGGATCTCGCCTATTGGAGTGCGGAGATACCAGGAAAGGTATTTGCTAAGGGTGAAGCGTTGGCAGGTCCTATGACTCCGCCTGGCAAACGAGTTCAGACAATCAATGGTCCTGGGAGTGAAGTTGGTCCTGGCACGGTGGCAACATGGGGAACGGCTGTTACTGATGAAGTTAATGTTCCATACTTACGTTACGAATGGAAGAGAAGTGGAAGATCCAGTAAACATATTGCATTCAATTGGAGTGGACCATAAATCATCTTTTGGTATATGGCTCATTGGATTAGAACTAGATGTCCTTATTTTCTGTCGTTTTATTTTGATAGCTTATGAATTTACTTCAAAAGGTTATTATTTCTTCACTTATTTCAATTGCTGGACTATCGTGGATATTATCAACATTTCAACCAGATATGATGAACATTATGTATTCCAACGATCTTATATTAATCGCATTATTTACTGCAAGCTGGACTGCAGGAATGGCCGCAATGATGTTTCCAGCGATAGTACCGATGATTCTACTTTATAATAAGATAATTACCAATAAACAATCAGACTCATCACCAGAAATTATACAGTTAAAATTTCCATACTCTTTCAAGGTCATACTTTTTGTTGGAATGTATCTTGTAATTTGGGCCATAACAGGTCTGGTCTTACTATTGGGTTGGTCTGTTCCCATGAATATTATGGTAAGTTCGCCGGCAAATAATAATATCGGAATAATATTTGGGAGCATTTTAATTATATCTGGTATTTACCAATTTACTCCGCTAAAGAACAAGTGCATTGGATACTGCGAATCTCCATTGAGTTTCTTTATGAGAAGATGGAAGAGTGGAATATCGGGGGCAATCAAAATGGGAACATACCACGGTCTTTATTGCCTTGGTTGTTGCTGGCCCTATTTTCTAATTATGGTAGCCTTAGGGTGGATGAACCTGTTATGGATGGGCTTGTTTGCAGCAATAATTTTTGGAGAAAAAATGTGGTCTAAAGGAATATGGATTGCAAGGGGAGTTGGCATTGCGCTAATCGTTTTGGGAATTTCAAGCAGTATGGGGTTAATAACACTACACGATAGTATGATGTTTATGAATATGGAAAGTAATTCTGCAGCTGAAATGGAAATGTCACAAAATGTGATGAATCATGGCGTTAATGAAAGTAAATCTGAAATGGGTAAAAAACCCACTATGACAGATAGTATGAATATGTAAGGATATTTTTTCAAGTATCTTTTATTGTTTCAATTGCCTAGATCTAGGAAATACTTAAAATCCTAATATCCTTTAAACTAATAATGACATCAACTCAAAGTTCTATTTCTAAGTGGCATATGAAGGCCGATACGTAGAGACTTGCAACTGTGATTTTGGACGTCCGTGTAACTTTAATGGGTTCCCAACAAATGGATTCTGTAGGGCTTTGACATTATATCATATTCAGGCAGGAAGCTTTGGCGATGTTAAACTAGACAATCTTGATGTTGTAACAGCATTCTCATGGCCTAAGGCCATACATGAAGGTAACGGAACTGTACAGTTATTCATTACAAGGAATTCAAATGAGCAGCAACGCACTTCCGTCATCACTATCTTTTCGGGTCAAGCCAAGGGAGATGGTCCGTTCGTAATATTTGCATCTACTTGTAATTAATTTCTTGAGCCCCAATTTGTGGATATAAATGCAAAAATAAATGGTAAGAAGAGTAGTTTTTCCATCCCAGATATCATGGATGTTATGGCCCTGCACAGCGAATAACTAAAAAAATACTACAATGCAGGTGTTCGACCGTCGGGATGAGCAATAAAATTAGTCCTGTTACTGGAATCCACATATTAAACATAATATAGCTTTAAGTCTTTCCCTGCCGTTCAACCACAAATCAGGCGGGTCCGAATATATAGATCTGGTTCTAATTTTATATCCATTTTTACTCCAAGAGTCCAAAAATATTCTGTAAATTTTCCTTTGTAACTTTTCTTTGCCTTTGCAGGAGTAGCAAATTCAAATGCGGTCGTTCCATCATTATTGAATTCAATATCTTTGGAATAAGTTTCAATTATCTTAGATATTTCTCTTTCTTCGTTTTTGCGATTTATCAGGCCTATCTTTTCTTCACTGATTCCAATTCCAGATTCTATTCCTTGTAAGTTAAGCGTAGCTTTTCTGATCTCTTTACCACCAAAATTCTCTATTGTCAGTGTACCTTTAAGGGTTTCTCCTGGAGAGAACGTATTGCGTTCCAGGCACATATTTGCATAAACTCCGCTTTGGGTCATTTCCTCTTCAATCAAACCTTGATTATGAACAGATCCTAGGTTGTGGCCTGAAATTACACAGAACTCCAGTTTTTCATCAACATCTCTTCGCCACGATCGATCTGCCCTAAGAATGATTTCATATGTCATTCCGACACGTTTTCCGTTATAAGACTCTAGAACGTCATTCGGAATAACAAAATTAAAAGGTATATTTTGAATGTGAACAGGTATCTCCAATTTTTTATCCTTCTTTATTCTGGCTCCGGCAGTTATCATAAAAGGAGTTAAATCTTGCTTAAAGAAACAATCGCTATTTGAATATTTTATTGAATGGTGTCCCATAGCTATGTAAAACTTTACAGACTCCGTTCCGCGAACAAGAAAAATAAGATCCCGCAGCTGAATCGTTTTATTGATCTTGACACTAAGATTTCCATTTACTGTTTGCCCTACGGAGTATTGGTCCTTGTCCAGTGAAATGGTAAAAGTTTTCATACCTAATTCTAGTTCTGGTTGGTACATATTCCATTTTCTATATAAGGATATCCTAATGTCACTGTGTTCACAAATAAGTTGGTAATTGACCAAGAAATCAACGCTGATAATATGTTATAATTTGTCGAACCGCTGAGGACTCATGTCGAATTTCATACTCTCGCTGTTCATATCGCCATCACACAAAACAAGGTAGCAAGGGTTTAAAACATGAATAGTTGTGATTAATCATGTGCGGAACAATTGCCTTGGAGAAAACATAACTATCCTTTCAAATTGATGTTTAGTATGATATCCCATTAAATACTGTATACTATTTTTAAAGCAATTATTATCGTTACTACATGTCTGGATTGGTTACTAGAATGGGATTTCATACAGACCATAAATTGAGTATTCGGATGGTACTATATCAATGAGCTTAGGACCAGTCATATCGTAGTACTACTTCCAATGCCATTGTTGAAGTGCATAATTGCCATTCTCGTCATATCCGCCCTTAAATATAACTACTATATTATTCAAAAAGGATAGCTTCCCTGTGGAATTTGTGCTATACACTGAAGCCCCATGATAATCTGTACCATTTCCCACTTCTATGAACGTATAGTTTGCCGTTTCACTACCGTCCTTGGTCGTTATTACTCCATTCCCTCTATCAAATGTCACATTGTTACCTTTGGAGACGCTGACAAACTCTCCTGTTTTATCGTATTCTATGCTACCATTCAACGTTCCGTTAGAAGTAAAAATGTATTGTGTTGTGTTAGGGCCAATTTCTCTCTTAATTGTATCTCCTCCCTTTTCTACAAAAATTGGTTCCCCTAAGGTTGCTACCTGAGCATATCCAGTATTAAAAAGAATATTGTTAGTTCCTGTTCCTCCCATAAGTAATAACACAACGGCAATTCCTGCTGTAGTACTGACGGTGAATCTATTTTTATTCATTCATGATAATGAACCAGTAAGGAAGTATATAAGAAGTGGGGACAAATCACTCAAAATCAAAGTAGCACTTTGCTTTTTACTATTGATTTTTTGTCGCTAGCTCTAAAATTTGGACGATTCAATGCCAGTGCCATAATGTTATAAGTCTAGACGATGAGGATATTGCCTTTTGTCTCATCAGCTTTCATATCGAATAAGAAATTTTCATATGGCGTCAGACTCGATAGTTGTGTTTCCATCCAATTTAGTAATCTAAAACAGGAATAAAACATGTAATTATTTGTAATTGGAATNCTAATAAAGTAGTAATTCTATTACGGGCCCGTCGGGGATCGAATTGTTAACAATTCGGATCCAAAATANAGTATGACTTGATAAAGAGATTTAAAAAACATGTGACACAAATTAGATAGAGAAAAATGCATTCAGTCTCAGGATTTTTTTTAATTGTCACTTTCTTTATTATAGGCGTATCGATTTTGGCAGTATATACAACCACTCTGGCAACCGAACTTGGCTTAGAAAAGGATGATTTGCAGATTACTTCTCTTGCCCATTTAACGAAATCAATGGATTGGGAAAATGACTATAACGAAGAAAAAATTGGTGAAAGAATTCTGAAGGCTCAGCTTGACAATCTGAACATTATTCTTCAAGGTAACTTTACTAAAAATAATGTCACTGAAATAGCGAATAACTTTGCTATGTATAAATCTCATCTTGAAAATCTTGAAGGGAGTGTAACGGTCGACGGTTCATTGTTAAATCTAAAGCACAAAGCAGAATCCGAATATGACTCATTTCTTCAATCTGTAGATCATATTTCCGATATATCAAAGAAGATAGGAATGTATGAACTTACAACCATACTCCTAATCATAGCTGCTGGATTGGGAGGAGTATCAGAAATTTCACGTAATAAATTGTTAGGATATCCAGCGTTCCTAATCGGTGCAGTAGGAATAATAATACTGTTTATGATAACCTTTATGTCATCTATATTAATATAAGCAAATATTTATTAAAACCTTCAGGTCTTCAGCCGTCGGGATTCGAGACCCGCATGTAGTAGGGTTCTTAACTTGGTAATGAATGTTCCATATGTTTATTTTTCAAAGTCATTGCTAAAAAGCTAAATTAAATAACTAAAGAATTATAAGTACTCACGTGAGCAAAATTTGGGATAAGGTTTATACTAATGATTCAGCATTTTTTGGAGAAGAGCCCAGTGATTTTGCTCAAAAGTGTTATAATGATTTTAAGAGATATGATGTTAGCCGATTATTAGAATTAGGATGTGGACAAGGAAGAGACACAATATTTTTTGCCTCCAATGGTTTAGACGTCTATGCAATAGCTTGTTCTAAAGTAGCAATAGAAAACATAAACCAAAAAATAAAAGGAAAAAATATTGCTTTGCATTTAAGCCATTTTGAAGTAAGACAAGCCTTACCAATTGATATTGATAGTAGCCATTTCGATGCAATTTATTCACACATGTTTTATAATATGCATTTCACAGATGAGGAACTGAACTTTCTTTTCAAAGAATCTAGCAGGGTATTAAAAAACAATGGTTTACTGTATTTATCTGTCCGAAGTGATAAAGATGTTATGTATAATAAAGGCAAGAAAATAGATAGCAATGTTTATGAAATAAATGGCTTTCAAATTAGATTTTTTACCAAAGAACAAATAAAGGCATTTTTAGCAAATTATTTTGAAATCAAGAACATTGAGGAAAGTTATGAGGANCCAGTAAGTCTTTATCTTGTTTTCTGNAATAAGAAATAATGAATAAAACCAGAGGTCTTCAGCCGTCGGACGGTGAATCAAATTTGACACAAATTTTAAGCCCAACATTAGAGAGAAAGGAAAATCCCATATAATAGAACCCATTTGAGGTGTGGTTGTATTTTATATTCNANCATTCTTCGCTTCGTTAATGTGATTCACCTCNTCATTGGTATTGATTAAACTATAAACATTCGAACATATATTTGCCATAAAACCAATATGATGAGTATTAATTGGAACTGGAATATTTGGCACAACACTTGGTTGAACTTAAGAACCAATATCTTGGTGAATTGCATTCGCATAATCATATTAGGGAATTTATCCCAGTTGCAAATCAGCAAAACTTATTTGACAAAGCGCTATTGGAAAAACTGCATACTTTCTTTAAGTATAACAAAATATATTACAAAAAACAAGGTCTAACACTTTCTAATATCCCGTGCATATCTTATGAAGGGGNTGTAAANCAATTTTGGGTGAGTTCCNAAAAATATGAAACGATTTATCAACCATTTCTTCCAACATGGGGACTCTCAGCACTTGTAATGATTCTAGTTGCNAAGGATTTGGGATTTGAAAATATCATAGATATCGGATCAGGTGATGGAAGATTGATATTTTGTGGTAGTATACTTGGTCTTAATTCTATAGGAGTAGAGATTGATAAAGATCTATGCGACCTCCAAAATA
>Ga0065704_10070274_pt1 | contig 41454 bp, 58 predicted proteins | sample SwiRhicommuniRL2_FD_59091 | JGI IMG/M metagenome (GOLD analysis project Ga0065704, IMG submission 59091) | Switchgrass rhizosphere bacterial communities from Rose Lake, Michigan, USA - RL2 v2 (version 2) | ecosystem: Host-associated > Plants > Roots > Rhizosphere > Soil | place: East Lansing, MI | reverse complement strand
AAACGCGCAGCCGCAAGCCACGTCTCTTTGCGCACACCTTCTGCCCATTCTGCGGCGAGCGTTACGTGCCAGCGCCGACCGCTAGCACGGAAGGCGGTGCATCATGAACGAGCCGATCCAGCAGCAGCATCGCATCCAGATGAACGCCCTCGCCGGGGTGGTCGACGAGATGTTCAATCCGCCCGGAAAGCCCAAGACCGTAGGCTTCGTCATCCTTCTCGCTGAGTTCGGCCATATCGACCACGGCCGCGTCAACTACATCAGCAATGGTGGACGCGAGGATATGATCGCCATGATGAAGGAATTCATTGCGCGGTCGGAAGGCCGCTATGCGGAAGGCGGTGCGGCATGATCGAACTGCTCCACGACCGCGCAGCGCTTGTCGCCGCAACCCAAGCCAACGAAGCCGTTGCCGAGCTTCTCCGCTTCCATACCGAGGGACCACACGCCCACTCGGCCTTCGGTGACAGCGATATCGTCGAAAAGCTCGCCGAGGCGCTTCTGCACGCCGGGCGCATCCATCTCGATCATCTCGGCGACGGCGGTCACATGCGCGAGTATCGCGATGAAATTGGCCAGCTCTGCGCCGCTTGCGCAATGTTCATAGATGGGTGGGCAGGCTGATGGGCGCAGCAAAACCTTGCCTCGGCTATCCAAGCCGCACTCAAGCCGTCCACGCACTTCGCGCCAACGGCATGTCCACCCGCCAGATTGCGGATGCGGTCGGGATTAAGATCAGCACCGTGTCTGCCCTTGAGCTGGGCAGTAGCAGGCCACGCGAAATTAGAAAGGAACGACCTTCCGAGAAACTCGGACGAACAGTCGTGGTGCCGATCGACGTCCTGGACCAGCTCGGCCCGCACGCGGCAAGACGAAACATTTCCGTCAACCATCTGGCCAGACTGCTCATCTCCACGATCGTGGACGAAGGCATGATCGACGCCGTCCTGGACGATGGCGATGATGTGGAGGGCTGGCGATGAAAGCACTCACCATCTGGCAGCCATGGGCTTCCCTGATCATTGCCGGCGCCAAGCCCTACGAGTTCCGGGGCTGGCGCGCTCCGCGCTCGCTGATCGGCCAGCGCATCGTCATTCACGCTGCAGCCCGCAAGATCGACATGGAAGAGGTCGGCAACCTCTTCCACATGCGCCACTTCCGCAATTGTTCTGAAGATATCAAGCTCGCCTGGGCCGAAACCTGCCTGACCGCCGAAAAGGCGCAGGCCGTCTTCAACCGGGCGCTTGAAGGCGGGCTCCCCCACGGCCGCCGGCATCGGCACCGCTGTGCTCTGGCTGCTCTGCAGTCCCTGTTCGATCCGGAAGAAATCTTCTTCCCTGAAGCATCCGACCTAGGCGAGGTCTGGCGCTGCCTCTCCCCGTTTGACCTGATCGACGGCAGCGACGTCACTAAGCGCGAATGGATCGGCAACATGGTTCCCGGCGACGCGGCTACCGGCATGGCCAACACTATCGGCGAATCGCTGATCCTTGCCGATATGGGAGAATCGTTCTTCCTCAGCACTCGCGAAATTTGGGCAAAACCGGGGGCTCTCGCCTTGTCGATCGACAATGATCAAGCCGCATTCCGCATGGATGGAGCAAGGGCATGACGCCGAAACTCGCCCCGCGCCAGCGCGCTATGTTGATTCTCAGCGGCTTTGATCCAAAGGACGGGAACGGGTTCGGTGTGCAGCTTCGCAGCGGCGCCGACTGGCGGACGGCGCGCGCCCTTGAACGCCGCGGCTTTGGCTGGATCCAAGGCGGCCAGCCCAATGGCAGCGAGTTACCTGGCATGTTCTTCGCCAATCGCGAAGGCACCGCAATCACCCATCCCGATGATCTCGAAACATTCTACGCTCGCGGCGGGTACAGGTGATGCAACCTCAACTCATCGGCTTCGACCCCGGCGCGCCCGGCGACGACATCAGCGTGATCCAGATCGGCCCGCACACCCTCTACCACGCCGACGCCTACCACTTGCGCCCGAAGCTCGGCTTCTTCGACGCGGAATTCATGGATCCGCCGTACCGCTTCGACAATCGGGGCGGCGGCGCCTTCCGCAAGAGCCGCACCGGCGCGGAGATGATCGTGCAGGAGGAACTCGACCAGGGCTTCGACCAGTCTATTATCAACCCTCTGCGCGCCGGCTCAGTGGTGGTCTTCTGCCACAACGATCAACTACCCGAGCTGCTTGGCTATCTGAGGCCGCGATACCAGCGGTTCTGCGTGCTTGCCTGGATCAAGCGAAACCCCAGCCCGATGCGCAACAAGCACTACCTTGCCGATGTCGAGCCGTACATTCACGCATGGAACCCCGGCTACCACCCTGTCGGCGAGCATCACGACATGCACCGCTGGGTTTCCTCGGGCACAATGCCCGCAAAGGTCTTCGGCCACCCGACCGTCAAGCCGCTCGACGTCATGGCCAAGATCCTGCGAAACCTTTCCGGCCGCACCGTCATCGATCCCTTCATGGGCACCGGCAGCACCGGCGTTGCCGCGATCCGTCTTGGCAAGGTCTTCACCGGTATCGAACGCAACGCCAAGCACTTCGCCACCGCCGTCGATCGCATCACGGACGCCTATAAGGCCTGGCTTGAAAGGTGACAGCCCGCCGTCGCCTTGTCCCTGAAAGCGAAGTACGCCGAATGCTCGAACTCTTTCGAGAGTGCGGCCTGCCGATCGGCGCCGTTGACATCAGGAGCGACGGCGTGACTATCCATCCCCCTGCGGCAACAGCGGGGAACGCGTACGATGCGTGGAAGGCGAAGGACCAGAATAGTGACCGGCCTTCACGTCGTCGCTAAATCACGCCAGGGCGGCAAGCGCTGGTACGTCTACGCCTGGCGCGGCGGCCCCTGTATTCACCAACAGGACGGCGCCCGGCCCGTCATCACACCCGAAATCCTCGGCCTGCAGCAACGCGCCCTGCAATCCAGCTTCGGCGCCGCCGGCGACGACATCGATGCTGTGATCGCCGACTATGAAGTAAGCCCGGAATTCACTGATCGCCGCGCCAGCACCCAGAAGGACTATCGCCTCTGGTTAACCCGGATATCCCAGCGATTCGGCAACACACCTCTCGCCGCATTTGAAGACCGTCGCATGCGCGGCGACATTATCGAGTGGCGCAACCAATGGGCCCACCAACCGCGCACCGCTGATAAAGCGTCGGTCATGATGGCAACCCTTCTGGGCTGGGCCGTCGAGAACGGTCGAATCGAAATCAACGTCGCCGCCGGCATCCGCCAGCTCCACAGCGTCAACAAAGCGGACCAGATCTGGGAGGATCACCACTGGAAGGCCGTGCGCGCGATCGAGAAGTTCCCGCCCCATGTCATGGATGCGCTCACCCTCGCCAGCCTCACCGGCCTGCGCTTGGGTGATTTAGTGCGCCTCGAATGGGCGCAGGTGGGCGATAAAGCGATCATCATCGAGAAGACCCGAAAGCGCGGCGGCCGGGCGGTTATCCCCATTTACACAGAATTGCGCCAATGGCTGGACGGCCGCGTGATCAGGCAAGGCACCGTTCTGCTCAACAGCCGCAAGCTTCCCTGGACAGAGAGCGGCCTCGAAACCGTCTGGCAGCGCAAGAAGCCCTCCGGCTTCGACCGCACCATTCACGACCTGCGCGGCACCTTTGTCACCTTCCTGGCACTTAGGGGCCTGACCGACGAAGAAATCGCCCGCGTAATAGGCTGGACGGCAAAACGCATAGCCGAAATCCGCGCCCGCTACGTGGACGAAGCGCGCGTGGTGATAGCCATGGCAGACCGCCTGTCGGCCTGAAAGTTTACAGCACTTTGTAAACCTGCCCTGCAGCGCCTATAAAAAGCGGCCCGGCACGCCAAACAAAATCACGGATTTTCATATAGTTGAATGGTAGCGGAGGAGGGACTCGAACCCCCGACACGCGGATTATGATTTCCCGTGCGCCGCTGTTTTAAAACGGCTTTCTTGTAAACCACACCCCTCAAGATCCGCAGAAAACCGCGACCGCACCGATCATCTGTAAACTCGAAATCAGCAGCCCGCCACACAGGTCGGCTGCGCAAGCTTCCGCAAGCCCAAACCACTCGTGGCCGACGAGGTTAGCACTGCAGAGATGGATTGCTGAAAGCCGCACTCTCACGTCACCGTCGCTCAAGTGGGTGGTATGCTTCGCAACCACCTAACATTCCTAACATTGATGGAATATCAAATACTTACGGCCTAACATTTTCCTAACATTGAACTAATCAGATTAGGTCAAATCATCATAATATATCGGTCTAAAATTATCTTTAAAAATCAGTTATATAAGGTTTGCGCCTGAAAAATATTAGGTCATGTTAGGTCTCAAACCTAACATGGAAAACGGCCAATTTCTGCGCCTCTCCGGGGCGTTTTCGGGGGGTGGTTAGGAATATTAGGTCTCAGCGAAGACCACCCCCCTCCGTCAGGCCGCAAGCCCAGCCTCGCTCATGCAAGAAAATCGATGAAGAAGCCGAAAGCGAGGTGTGGGGGCGAGCGCGGCGCGGCAAGTGGCGGATGCAACCTCGCCGCTGGCAAGGCTGGCGCCATGTTCCATATTTGTTCTAACGTGACTCGATGCGAATCGACCGCCTCTCCCAGCTTGCCATGCGCGCCCTTTACGATGCCCTCGCCCAGGCCGAATGCGGTGACGTCGAACGGCATTGGGGCCACCGCCTCGCGCTGGAGTGGCTGGTCACCAAGGGCGTGGCGGAACCATGGCAGGCCGCGTCGTTCTGGGAGAATTTGGCGGCACAGTGGACGCACCACGTCTTCGAACACGAAGCCCGCTACATCCAGACGCGCCGCCTCATCGGCGCGCTGGAGAACTGGAGCTACAAGCTGGGGATCGAGCCGCTGGATCCCGTGCAGATCAAACGTCTGATCCGCGCCCACTTGCCAGAACTTGATTTCGGCAGCGGAACGCAGCAGCTTCCCTGCATGTGCAACCGCTACCGCCCCGGCGAACGCAAGAGGATCGAGGATCACTTTAGCGCCCGCGTCCTGCGCGAGGCGAATGATGGCCCCGCGATCGTGCACCCAAAGGAGCCCGGATGGGTGGTCCGCCTGCAGGACGGCGAGCGTGTGCTGGAACAGATGACATGGGGCTTCCCAGTGACGCTGCGCGGCAAGTCCGGCCAGCCCCTCAAACCCAAGCCGGTTAACAACGCCCGCTTCGACAAGCTCGGCGGCTTCTGGAAGCGATGGGCGGAGAACCCCAAGCACCGCTGCCTGATCCCCGCCGCCGCCTATGCCGAGGCAGTCGGTCCGGCCGGGTCCATGACCACCACCTGGCTATCGGTGAAGGACCAGCCCCTTTTCGCTTGGGCGGGCCTGTGGCGCGACAGCGAGGAATGGGGCACCTGCTACACCGGCGTCATGACTGACAACGCGCCCGAGCTGGCGCACATCCACGATCGCTCGCCGGTGATTTTGGAACAAGAGCATTGGGAGACGTGGCTGTGCAGGCCGCTGTCCGAGGCATGCCGGTTTGATCGACCGTTTCCGGCAGATCAAATACAGATCGCCCCCACTGATGTATTATGGAAAAATGGTGGTAATCCCAATGCGGCTAAACATAGATAGAAGCGATTAATGCCTAGGAACCTGAATTCGCCCGTTGCTAACTGGATTTCCATGATACAGTCAATTGTTACAACCATGCTGGCAATCTTTGCGGCAACGGGCACAATTTGCTACTTTGTCGGCATTCATTATCGCCAGAAGCTGGCAACCTTTTACGGGCTCGTCACCCCCCTAGTGAAGAGCCGTTCCAATTAACTGTTGCGCAAGGGGCTAGAATCTTAGCAGGGATAGATGGTTTAGGGTTTCTCGCAGCCTTCTCAGGTGCATTGACTGTGCTATGCCTGATTGCCTACCTAATACCAAGCTATCGCAGATTGCGTTTGCGAGTGTATCGCACCTATTTAGAAAAAGTTAATAAAGAAAATTTTAGTGTAGATTCCCAATCTGAAGGCAGGAGTTATCCATTTCCATCTGCTTTAATTTTTGGATTATTATGCGCAATTTTCTCGACGGTGACATTTTTTCAATCTGGACTTTTAAGCACCGCAGAAGTTTATGCTTATAAAGAGTATTCAAAATTTCTTGATCAAATTATAAATAATTGTGAAAAATGCTTACTCTATAATTACGGAAAAAATAACGATATTGTTGGAATACCAATATTTCAAAACAACGAACGTATTTTTTTAATAGACGAAACTTACCGAGTTCAATTTTTGAAAATTGAAGATATTAATTTTATTTACCCCGCCTTTCCAAGAAAAAAATAAAATATACATAAAAATGGACGGACTTAGCTTCCAATATTGATTGGAATGACGGTGTATTACTCAATAGACAATACACCGTCATAGGTATCTTCCCTAGGCTTGGTTCGCTCACCCCAAAATCACCACCTCCCCTACCGCCTTCGCCCTATCCATACCCCCGACGGTGTACGACAGCCGCTCCTCCCGAAACTCGAACCCGGCGAAGATCCGCCGCACTTCCGGGTGATCGTTGAGTGACAATACGAACCGCCCCCGGATCCCCCGCAGCTGCTTGGCCATCAGCTCGAACTGCCCCCGGTCGAACATGTCGCGGCCATAGTCGCCCTCGTTCCCGAAATACGGTGGATCTAGGTAGAACAGCGTCTCCGGCCGGTCATATCGCGCGATGAAGTCTGACCAGGGCAATCGCTCGATCACCACGCCAGCCAGGCGTTCGTGCACCGCCTCGATCATCGGCCCCAGCTTGGTCACATCGAAACGGGCTGGCCCAGCGGTGACAACGCCGAACGTCTTGCCATTCACCTTCCCGCCAAACGCCAGGCGCTGCAGATAGAGGAACCGCGCCGATCGCTGTAGATCGGTCAGCGAACTGGGCTCAAGCGCAAGCAGCTTCTCAAATCCTGCGCGGCTCGTAATCTGCCAGCGCAGCATGTCCAGGAACGCCACGTAGTGATGCTGGATTACCCGGAAGAATGTGGAGACGTCCTCCGACCAGTCGTTGATCACCTCCGCCTTCGGCCGATGATCACGGCGCAGGAACACACCGCCCATGCCCACGAAAACCTCTGCATAGGTTCGGTGCTCGATCGAATTGATCAGCGCGATCAGGCGCTTTGCCAGCTGCCGCTTGCCGCTTGCCGCCGATATAGGGCGCCAATGGCTGGACGGGCTCGACCGGATCGAGCGGCGAAACGAGATTCGACTCTGTCATGTTTGTTCTCTAACTGTTCCCGCGCCGAGTCGGCAGGCGGGATGGCCCCATGGCGGGACCGATTGGGATCATGACGAGTTCGTTTCGTCGGACTTGGGCGTTGCCGCGCCCCTGTCCCCCGCCCTCTGGCGGCGGAAATCCTTACCGCACGCCCGCAGCCACCTTCTGAAACCCCTCCCCCACCTGCCGGATCACCGCCCCGTCGCTGCATACGTAATCCGCGAAAGACAGCACCGGCACGCCAAACCAGGCGTTCATCCGCAGCATGCGCGTGGCCACCGGCACCACCTCGAACTGATAGTAATCGTCGCGCACCTCGGTCACCTTGCCCAGGCCGCTGGCGTTTTGCGGGATCACGCCGATCAGCAGCGGCGGCGTGCGGTGTGCGGCCAGCATGTCATCGCGGCTGATGTTCTTGATGTTGAGGAAGTCGTCCTTGGCATTCACTTCGCCCACCGGGATCAGCTGCACGCTGTCCTTCTTCCCGCCCGGCGTATAGAGCAGCATGTTGCGGAAATTGCCCGCCCCTTTGCCCTGCGCCAGCTTCTCTTTGATCAGGTCGATCGTCTTCGTATCGACCAGCGGATCGTTGATCTGCAGGATGAACCCCAGGTGCGCGCCGTTCTTGAAATAGCGGCGGCGAAACAGCGTGGCATTCTCGCTTAGCAAGGCTGACTGCAGCGCCGCCAGCCATTCGGGCATACCATAGATCTCCTGCGCCGGGTCGGGCTGCTGCAGCTGGAACATCCGGCCCTGCGGGAAGGAGTATTGCTGCCCGATCGGCGCGTTGATGAACCAGAACACCCCCGGGTCCACGCCAACCCGCGTATGCACCGCCGGGCTGTGCGCCGCCCGCGCCAGCCTGCCCGCCATGTTCGGCACCCACTCCAGATAGCCGTTGCCCATCTGGCAGAAATCCAACGCGAACCGCTCGAAGTCGTCTGCGGAAAGCCAGCGGCTTGGCTGCTGCTGCGCCACCAGCATGTTCACCTTCAGGCCGATCGCGCTGCGGTGATACGGCGCCATGTTGAACACTTGCGCCAGCTTGCACATCGGCAGTGGCGCCTCGTACCAGCGTCCGTTGTGCCACACCTCGAAATACTGGCTCAGCTCGCGGCGATCGAGCACGCTCTCCGGATCGCCGAACGAATAGGCGTCGGCCGGAAAGCGCACTTGATCGGCTTCGACCTGTGGCACCACCTCGGTGGAAAGGGCTTCATTCATAAAAGGGCTCCTGTCAGTCGAAGAACACAACCGCCGCGCCCGCGCCTTCACTGGCGCTGCCCACGTCTAGCGGTTCGTTGGAAAGGGCATTGAGCAGGGCCCAGGCGATATCGGCATGGCCGACAGTGCCGTTGCGCTGGGCGACATAGGTGACGCCCTTCTTGCTGCCGGTCAGCGCCGGACGGATCGCCATCAACGCCTGCATCAGGTCGGTCCACCCGGAATCGAACTCAATGCGGCCAGCGCGGAATACGTTCTGCGCCTTGATGACGAGCGCCGTCTTGCTGGCGACCGAGTATTCGATCCGCCGGGCGAGCGGGAACCACTTCACCACCAGCTCCCACACCGCCTGGCCGTGGCCGGTGGTGTCGATCGCGACGTCGGTGACGTTGTATCGGGCGGCGATGTCCTTGATGAAGTCCGCTTGTCCCTGAAAGTCCCGGCCGTTCAGACGGTACTTCTCCAGCACGCGGAACTTTCCGCCGGGCAGATCGGGCGGCGCCAGCACCACCAGAGCCGCATCGTCCTTGCCCTGCTTGTTGGGATCGTACCCGATCCATACCGGTTTCTCGCCGAACGGCCGTGCGCCGGGGATATCCACCAGCGCCGGCTTGAAATCCCGCCACTTGAGGAAGCTGTCCACCCGTGCCGGCGCGATGCGCGAGTAGGGAAAGCTACTCTCGCTGTCGTCCACGTCTTCGCATTCGAAGAGGTTGCGGAACTCCTCCTCGGAATACTCGCGGCGCAGCTCTTCCACATCGACCAGCTTGCCCAGGCCGCCCGCTGCCGCGTCGTGAATAGTCAGGATGTGCTGCCACGATCCGTCGGGCATGGTCGCGCCGTGGCGCAGCGTCTTCAGGCTGGTGTCGAAACTCTTCTGCTCGCCCTTCGCGCGGCCCTTGTTCCACTCCTCGCCGCTCCAGAAGGCATAGCTCGGATGCGTCTTGGTCGACGGCGTCGAGAAATAGGTCTTCTTGTAGATCTTGTGCGTCGCCATGGCGCTGGCGACGCGGTTCAGCTCGGCGAAGCCATGCACCCAGGCATATTCGTCGAAATAGAAATCGCCGCTTTCGCCTTGCGCGGTGGCGCTGTTGGTAGAAAGGAAATAGAACCCGACCGGATCGAGCGACGGCCCGTCTTGCTCGTCCTCCTCTTCACCGGGATACTGCCCGACGAAGTCGAGCATGATGATCTTGCCCTTCAGCTCCACCCCAGTCACCCGGCGCACCCACCCGGTGATTTCACGGCGGAACTTCAGCGCCTGTCGTTCGGAAGCGGAAAGGAAGATCTGGTTGCGGGGCCGCTCGTCCTCGTCCAGCGCTTCGAGGCCCCGGCCGTTCAACACCGCTTCGGCGACCTTCGCCAACGCCTCGCGGGCGAAATACCATGTCGCGCCTACCTGGCGGCTCTTGCGCAGCTTGCGCACGCGCTCGCCGCGCTTCGACCACCACAGTTCCTGGTAGTCGAAGTTCTTGGCGTGGAAGTCGTCGAGCAGCGCCTGCCACTGATCCAGCGTCAGGAAGTTGCGCCGCTTGTCCGCCCGCTTGGCCTTCGCCTTGTCGTCGTTGCGCGCGGCGATCTTCTCGTTGAGATCGCCCTCCTTGCCGGTCTGGCCGAACTTCTCGATCCGCGCAGCGCGTTCCATCTGGCGCATCAGGAAATCGACGCGCTTCATGTCGCCTTCGGTGAACGGCTCCTTGTCCAGCAGGGTGGCGATTTTCGCTTCCAGCCTGTCGGCCAGGATCTTCACCGGCGGATCGTCGTCCCACCGGTCACGGCTCTTCCAGCTGCTGATCGTCCCCTCGGCCACGCCGACCTCGTCGGCGATGTCGGTGATCCGCCAGCCTCGCCAATAGAGCGAGCGCGCCTCGCGCCTCTGCGCACGGCCGACCTGCCGGCTGATAGCTCGGTCGTCGGTATCGGTATGGGCTTCGGCGCGGTGCATGGCCTTGCCATGCACCCTGCCCCGGCCCGCTTGTCGAAGGGCTGGCCCGGTAAACCCGCGCCATACCCTGCCCGCGCGTTGCAAGGAGCCGCCGCCTCGGGCCTGAAGGCACCACCAGACGATGCGGGGGCGCGCTGAAGCCCCGTCACACCGGAGCCGAAGCCATGAAGACCAAGCCTTTCCTTCTCGCCACCGCCGGCTCGACCGTCGATGGCCGGACGATCGACGAGAAGTTGCTGAAGGAAATGGCCTCCAGCTACGATCCAAAGACTTACGGCGCCCGGCTCAACATCGAACATGTTCGCGGCATCACCGGCGACAAGCCCTTCCGCTCTTACGGCGACGTGCTCGAACTCAGCACCGCCGAGGTGGATGTCAACTTCAACGGCAAGGCTGAAAAGCGCCTCGGCCTGTTCGGCGTGTTCGACGTGACCGACGATGCCAAGGCGCTCAACGATGCCGGCCAGAAGGTCTATCCCTCGATCGAGATCGAGGACAACTTCGCCGGCAAGGGCTTCGCCTACCTGATGGGCTGCGCCCTCACTGACAGCCCCGCCTCGATCGCGACCCAGCGTTTGCAGTTCAACCGGCAGATGCCCGGCACCATCCACCTCGCCCGCGACGATTCCGCCCTGCTCGAATTCGTCGATGAAGGCGGCCAGGCCGCGCAGGAAGGCCTGCTCGCCTCGATGAAGTCGATGTTCGATGGCTTCGCCGCGAAATTCGCGCCGAAGGAAGAGCAAAAGCCGAAGGTCGAGCCCGAAGCCGAAAAACCCGCGGGTTTCAACGTTGCCGAGTTCGCGCCGATGTTCGAACAGGTCGGCCAGATCTTCGCCAAGGAGATCGCCGCGCTCCGCACCGAACTGCGCACGGAAGTCGATGGCCTCGCCGTCCAGTTCTCCAGGCTGGAAAGCGAGCGCGAACGGCAGCCGGCGCAATCCTACACCCAGCGCCCACGCTCTGACGGCAACGCCGGCAACTACGCCGGCATCTTCTGATCATCTGACCGCCCCGACGCCTACCGCCCCGCTCCCGCCAACATCGCCCAGCTACCCAAGGATTTCTCAACATGGCGAAGTACAATCTTTCCGATCGCGGCCGCCGGGCTCTCGACAATCTCTTCACGGCGATCGCCCAGCTCAACGGCGCACCGCGCGGCGTAGGCCACCAGTTCGCGGTCGATCCCGCCGCCGAGCAGCGGCTTGAGGATCTGCAGCGCGAGGAAGTCGGCTTCCTGCAGCGGATCAACGTCATGCCGATGCGCGACATGATCGGCGACGTCATCGGCCTCACCACCAATAGCCTGGTCGCGAGCCGCACCTCGCGCGCCAACCTGCCGCGCAAGCCCAAGTACGTCGGCAGCCTGCAGAACCGCCGTTATGAGCTGCACGATACGCAGTTCGACACCATGTTGCCTTGGGAAGTGATCGACGCATGGTCGCGTTTCCCCGACTTTGCCCAACGCTACGCCCGTCACGTCGCCATCTCGGTAGCCCAAAGCCGCATCATGGTGGGCTGGCACGGCGAAACCGCTGCCGCCGATACCGATCCGGAAGACAATCCGCTGGGCGAGGACGTCAACATCGGGTGGCTGCAAAAGCTGCGCCTGGAGAAGGCCGAGCACGTCATGGGACGCGCGACCGTAACCGCAGGCGGCGTGACCACCGCCACCGGCGCCGACGCGCCGATCTACATCGGCCAGAACGCCGACACAGCGGACGGCGACTACAAGAACATCGATGCGCTCGCCTACGATCTCATTGCCGGCATGCCCAGCTGGGCGCGCGGCTCGACCGATCATGTCGTGATCGTCAGCCAGGATCTGGTCGACGAGAAGTACTTCCCGATGGTCAACCGTCCGCTGGCGGACACGATCGACGGTGGCCGCTCCGTCAGCGATCAGGTTGTGTCGGACATCGTGATGTCGGCCAAGCAGATCGGCGGGCGCCCCGCCGCGATCGTGCCCTACTTCCCCGAAGGCACCATGCTGGTCACCCCCTTCAGCAATCTGTCGCTCTACTATCAGGAAGGTTCGCGCCGCCGGTACATCAAGGATGAACCGGAAAACATGGCCAGCCTGGTTGACTACAACTCCGTCAACGAGGGCTACGTCTTCGAGGACACCGATTTTGCGGTCATGGCCGAGAACATCACCTTCGGCGACCGCCCGTAAGAATAACCGAGAGGCTGTGACGGCGGCACCTGACATCCGGGTCGGCCCGCCAGAGCCATGACGCACAGCCGGGAGCCCGGGGAGCACCCCGACGTAGGAACATGGTTCCAATGACGTCGGACCCCGGCCAGCGCCGGCCGGCCCCCGCCGGATAGAGGGGCCAATTTTTCGGAAGGATCCAGCCTTGGCCACTGCCCATAGCCACCGCCGGAAATTCCTCCGGGCACTTGAGAAGGAAACGACATCGATGTCTCGCAGCCCCTTCCGCCGCCATCAGCAGATGGTCCTTGCTCGCCAGTCCGGCGCTGCCATCGAGACGAACACGCCTGCCGCCCCGGCCGAGCCCGCCGCAGACACCCCGGCGGGGCAGGAATACGCTGCCCTTCGCGCCCTGCTGCACGACAATTTGCGCACCCTGGCCGACATCCAGTCGATAGAGGCGCGCAATCCGAAAAAGGCTGAGATGGCCAAGGCCTTCGCGCCGTGGATAGACGGCGTCCTGGCCGCCGGCGAATCTGGCGAAGCCGCTCAGGATGAAATTCTTGTAACCGTGATGATCTGGGCGATCGATGCGCGCGACTTCGACTATGCGGTGCGCTTGGCCGCGCACGTCCTGAAGTTTCACCTCGCCCTTCCCGAACGCTACAACCGCACCGCCGCCTGTTTCATCGCCGAGGACATCGCCGAAGTCGCGCTCGCGCAGAAGGACGCGGTGAGCCACGAACATCTCTTGCAGGTTCTCGGCCTGATCGAAGGCTTCGACATGCCCGATGCCGCCAAGGCCAAGCTGCACAAGGCGATCGGACGCAGCTTCGCCCGTAAGGCGGCCGATTTTGATCCCGCAGCCGATAACGCCCCCGCTGGCGGGAAGGCAGCCTACACCGAACAGGCGCTTGAGCAGTTCCGCCGCGCCTTCGCCCTCGACAACAACATCGGCGTCAAAACCGATATCCGCAATTTGGAACGCCAGCTCTCCGCTATCGAGAAGGCGGCTGACGAACAATTTTGACAGGACGCCCCACGGCGCTCGGGGGGCGGATCGGGCGAGGCGGCCACCATCCGGTGCGCATGTCTGAACCCGGTCCCCACCCCCCGATTACACCAGGACCACCAACATGACCGGCCTCGTCTCTTCCCCCGTGCCCGTGCCCGATCCGGCCGAGGCGGAAGTCGTGGCCGATGACTGGTTCCCGCCAGTTGCGCTTGCCGATGTGCGCGACCGGCTGCGCCTCGGTGATGGCGCGGTCACCACGGCCCGGCTGACCGAGGCGATCGAAAGCGCCATGCTCCATGCCTTTCGCGAACTGGCCGACTGGCGCACTGCCCGTATCCTCGAAGGCGCGGCCATTCTCGAAGACGTCACCGCCCAGCGCCTCAACGGCGAGAACCTTGCGGTCGTTCTCTGGAAGCGTGTCGTCCGCTACTTCGCGGGCGCCGATCTCAATGCCGACCACCGCGATATTTCCGCAACCGACCAGGGGCTTGATCGCGCCGCCGAGAAAGACCTGACCAGCGCTGAGCTGCGCCGCCGCGCGCTGGCCGCCATCGCCGATCTGCGCAGCATCGGCGGCACGGAGGTTCCCCGTAACATTGTGGAGTTGATCTGATGAGCGCCCCCCTGACCCCCGACGAACAGGCCATTTTGGACAGTCTCGTTTCGGCCTGGAACGGCTTTATGGCCCTCCCTCGCGTTCATTCGGACGAACTCTGCGAGTTTCGGCACAAGCTCCACGATCTCCAGCGCATTGTCATGGTGCGGCCTGCGATCGAGCAGCGCCAGGCCAGCAACATAAAATTGCTTTGATGAGTACCGCCACCGCCCTTGCCGGCGAGACAGTCGATGCACTGTGCTGGCGCACACTGGGTCGCACCCGGGGAATAACCGAGCAAGTCCTGGAGCTGAACCCCGGTCTGGCGGAACTGGGCGCACGCCTCCCCGCTGGAACCCTCGTCCAGCTGCCCGAGCTGGCCGAACTCGCCCCTGCGGCGCTTGAAACCGTCAATCTGTGGGACTGACATGCGCAAATTGAACAGCCTGCGAACCGCTATCACTGCCGCCCTCCCCGAACTGGCGCGCAGCCCGGAAATGCTGCGCGTCTGGATAGAGCGCGGCACCGGGCGGTGCCATGGCACGCGCACGGAAAGCTTCGCTTTCGCGTTTCAGGCCAATGTGCTGATCGCGGAAATGTCCAGCGATATCGCCGTTCTCGGCCACGCGGTGTTCAGATGGCTGCGGATCCACCAGCCCGAATTGCTCGCGCCCGGCGCGGAAGGTTTCGCCTTCGATGCAGACATACTCGACAATGGCTCTGCCGATGTCCTGCTGCAGCTCCAGCTTAGCGAAAACGTCACCGTCGCCCAGCAGCCGCAGGGCGGCTACAGCATGCATTACCTCGCAGAAGCTGACCCGCTCTTCGATGACGATCTCGGCCTCGGCGGAACCGCGCCGGTCCCGCCGCTAGCCGATGTCGAATGGGATATCGACCTGCCGCCCTGGAACACCTGATGGCGCAAGACCTTGCCGAATTCGAACGCTGGATGGTGCGCGTGATGCAGGGCCTTGAACCCGCTCGGCGACGCGCTGCCGCACTCAAGCTGGCGCAGGCCCTGCGTCGCGCCAACCTCGCCCGCATTGCCGCCAATATCGAATCGGATGGCAGCGCCATGCCTCCGCGCAAGGCTTCGATGGGCCAGCGTGGCCGCCTCCGGCGTAAGGCCGGCGCCAAGATGTTCCGCCGCCTGCGTCTCACACGCTCGTGGAAGATCGGCGCCGATGCCGATGGGCTGGAACTCATGCCCGCGTCCCCGGCGATCGACCGCATCGCCGCGGTCCACCACTTCGGAGAGCTTGCCCGCGTGGGCCGCCTCGGAAATGGCCGCGTGATCCGCACAAGGTATACCGAGCGGCGATTGCTCGGATTCTCGGCGGACGACAATGCGCAGGCCCTGGAGGTAGCCGCCTCGCTGCTGGGTTTCGGCGGCGAAGCTGGGTAACGCCCCGGCATACCCCGCTGACCCCTTCCGCGCGCGCGGTTGATCGGGCCATGCCCGGTTCATGGCCATCGCATCGGACAGCTTTACCGGGGTAGACCTCTCCCGCCTTCCCGCGCCCGACGTGATCGAGGCGCTGGATTTCGAGACGATCTATGCCCAGGCGCTGGCCCAGTTCCAGACCTACTTCCCAGATTTCAGCGCGACCGTTGAAAGCGATCCGCTGGTGCTGCTGCTCCAGCTGTTCGCCTATCGCGAACTGATTTTGCGCCAGCGCGTCAACGATGCCGCGCGAGCCGTCATGCCCGCCTTCGCAGTGGGTGCCGATCTCGACAATGTCGCCGCCATCGTCGGCGTGGAGCGGTTCGTGCTCGATCCCGGCAATCCCGAACAGAACGTCGCGCCCATTTACGAAACCGACGACAGCCTGCGCCGTCGGATGGTGCTCGCGCCCGAAGGCTTCTCGGTAGCCGGGCCGACCGGCGCCTATATCTTCCACGCGCTCTCCTCCAGTGCCAATGTCGCCGATGCTGGGGCCCACAGCCCGGCGCCGGACGACATCCGCCAAATCGTGCTGAACGTGCTTGCGGCGAACGGTGAGGCACCCGCGCTGGTCACGGCAATGTCCGATGCACTCGCCGCCGCCAGCTGGCCGGGCGACGTGACAGTGACGGTCCTCTCGCGCCTTGGGGACGGCTCTGCCGATGCCGGCCTGCTGGCCACGGTCTCGGCCGCGCTCACCGCCGACGATGTCCGACCGCTCACGGATCACGTGACCGTCGTATCGGCCGAGATCGTACCCTTCGCGATCGTGGCAGACATGACGTTCCTGTCAGGCCCCGACCGTGCCGTCGTGATGGCGGCGGCACGGTCGCGTCTCGATGCTCATCTGGCCGCCACGCTACTGCTTGGCCGCGACGTTACCCGTGCTGGGATCATCGCCGCTCTCCACCCGGAAGGCGTTCAGAACATCAACCTCGTCAGTCCCGCAGCCGACATCGTTCTCACCCGCAAGCAGGCCGGGCACTGCACCGGCATCACGCTGAATGACGCAGGTGTCGGGGAATGAGTGCTCCCGCCGCTCTTGCACCGCCGAATGCCGTACCGCTCGTGAAGGCAGCGGACCAGCTGCAGCACGATCGGATCGACGCGATCCCGGCGCCGCTGCGAACTGTCTGGTCGGCTCGGGACTGTCCGGAAGAGCTGCTCCCTTGGCTTGCCTGGGCGCTGTCGGTCGATCAGTGGTCGGCAGACTGGCCGGTCGAAGTGCGCCGCGCCCGTGTTGCTGCCGCGATCGCCATCCAGCGAATCAAAGGGACCGCGAAATCCGTCACCGACGTCATTTCCAGTTTCGGCGGCAACGTCGTGATGCGCGCGTGGTTCGAACGCGAACCGGCCGGCATCCCCCATACCTTCAACATGACTGTGTCGCTGGGCGGTCAGAGTGAAGGCGCCCCTAGCGCCGAGTTCATCGATGCGGTGATTGCCGAGGTCGGCCGTACCAAGTCCGCCCGCGACCATTTCGATTTCACCGTGGCGGTCAACGGCATCGGCCAGATCGGCCTGCGTGCCGTAGCCCGGCCCGTCACGTTCGCCCGCATTTTTGCTCAGGCTCCTGCCGCGTGAGCCGCCATCCGGAGACAGCCGCATGGCTCTGAACATCCTTGTGACCACCGCCGGCCGTGCCGCGCTGGTCAATGCCGCGAACACGGGAACCGCTCCGGTCACCATCGCGCAGGTCGGCTTCTCCCAAACGGCTGTTGCGCCGGCTGTCGGCATGACTGCCTTGCCTGACGAGTTTAAACGAATCGGGGCGGTGTCCGGCGATGTCGTCGCCGATGACATGATCCACATCAGCGTGCTTGATGAGAGTGCTGATGCGTACACCCTGCGCGCCTTTGCTCTTTACCTGCAGGACGGCACACTGTTTGCCGTTTATGGACAGGCTGATCCCATCCTGAGCAAGACAGCGACGTCCTTCGCCGCACTGGCCGTTGACACGGTCTTTGCGGACATCAGCGCGGCGCTGCTGACGTTCGGCGGTACGGATTTCCTCAACCCTCCGGCGACGGTATCGCGACAGGGCGTGGTCGAACTTGCCACAAGCGCCGAGACGAACACCGGGACCGATACCCAGCGCGCCGTGACGCCTCGCGCCTTCGCTGATGCTTTGTCGACGCGACTGGATGCGCGGTTTGGCTCCGGCAATAGCGCGATCTGGCATCCGGGCAATGACGGCGCCGGTTCCGGCCTCGACGCCGATCTGCTCGACGGCCAGGAAGGCAGCTACTACACGAATATCCCCGCGCGCCTGGGATACACACCCATCAACCGCGCGGGTGACACGGTTACCGCGACGATCTTTTTTCGCACCACCGATAGCGCGTCGATCGCGGCCCGCGCGAATTCGCTCGCGGCGCTTCACGCAATCGGAAACGGCACCGGCCCGGCGATCATGTCGTTCGAACGTCCGAACGCCTACGCTGCTTACTTCGGTATCGACACGGACAACCGCTGGAAAGTGGGCGGGTGGTCGATGGGCGCTGTGGCGCACGAACTTTGGCACTCCGGCAATGACGGTGCCGGGTCCGGCCTCGATGCCGATCTGCTCGACGGGCAGGACAGCAGCTACTATACGAGCATCCCCGCGCGCCTGGGATACACACCCATCAACCGCGCCGGCGACACGGTTACCGCGACGATCAATTTTCGTACCGGCGATAGCGCGTCGATCGCGGCCCGCCCGAATTCGCCCGCGGCGCTTCACGCAATCGCAAACGGCAACGGCCCGGCGATCATGTCGTTCGAACGTCCGAACGCCTACGCTGCTTACTTCGGCATCGACACGGACAACCGCTGGAAAGTAGGCGGGTGGTCGATGGGCGCTGTGGCGCACGAACTTTGGCACTCCGGCAATGACGGTGCCGGCTCCGGGCTGGACGCCGATTTGCTCGACGGGCAGCAGGGCAGCTATTACACCAACATTCCTGCGCGTCTCGGCTTCACGCCGGCCAACAAGGCTGGCGACACGTTCACCGGCCCTGTCACGGTACCCGGTTTCACGAACACCAATGCACGCACTTTCCTCGCGGCGGATGCCAACGGCAATCACTGGTTCGGCGCTGTAGGGATCGCCAGCGAGCCGGGACGCCTGGGCTATGGTTTTCGCACCTCGAACGGCGCGATCGTCAGCCACACATTCATGGTCGGCGGCGCCGCCCGGCTCTTGATTTCCGACACGTCCATGCAATTCAATTCGAGTACGGTCTGGCATGCCGGGAACGATGGCGCCGGCTCCGGGCTGGATGCCGATCTGCTCGACGGGCAGCAGGGCAGCTATTATTCCGACATCGTTGGGCGCTTGGGCTATCAGCCTGTCAGACGCGACGGCGATACCATGTCAGGTCCATTGGCGCTCGACTATGCCGGCAATGTTGGCCTGTCGTTGAACAGCAGCGGTGCTGTTATAGCGCGATTAGTAGCCCAGGCCGATGGCAATGTGGTGCTTTATCGCAACGGCGGGATTGACGACGCTGCGGTGTGGAGCGTCAAAAGTCAGGCCGGCCCGTTCGAAATCTCCATGCCAATCACACGGCAGAACAATTCTGTCTGGGACGCGGGCAATGACGGCGCTGGATCGGGTCTGGATGCCGATCTGCTCGATGGGCAGCAGGGCAGTTTCTACACCAACATTCCTGCGCGCCTGGGATACACGCCCATCAATCGTGCGGGTGACACGGTTACCGCGACGATCAATTTTCGTACCACCGATAGCGCGTCGATCGCGGCCCGCCCGAATTCGCTTTCGGCGCTTCACGCAATCGGAAACGGCACCGGCCCTGCGATCATGTCGTTCGAACGTCCGAACGCCTACGCTGCTTACTTCGGTATCGACACGGACAACCGCTGGAAAGTGGGTGGGTGGTCGATGGGCGCTGTTGCGCACGAACTCTGGCACTCGGGCAATGACGGTGCTGGATCGGGTCTGGATGCCGATCTGCTCGATGGGCAGCAGGGCAGTTTCTACACCAACATTCCTGCGCGCCTGGGATACACGCCTTACAATAGCGCTGGCGGCACGATTACCGGGGCGGTCGATGTAAACTATTCCGGCAACGTCACCTTCACGCTCAATTCGACTGCATCGGTCATTGCGCGGCTCGCTGCCCAGGCAGATGGCAACATCGCGCTCTATCGCAACGCCGGAAGCGGCGATGCTGCGGTGTGGAGCGTTGGTAGCCAGACCGGCCCGTTCAACATCGCTATGCCAATTTCCCGCCAGGGCAATGTCGTGTGGGACGCGGGCAATGACGGATCTGGCTCCGGCCTGGACGCTGACACGCTCGATGGCCTGCAAGGCAGCGATTACCTGCGCATCATCGCGGAAAGCAAGTCAGCCAGCGGATACATGCGCCTGTCGAATGGTCTGGTCTTGCAATGGGGCCGCTGGACATCACCGGCGATAGCCGGCCAGGCGATCACGGTCACGTTCCCGATCGCCTTCTCGGAGGAGCCTTACACTCTCGTCACCATGGCCGTCGTGACCACCGCCAGCGACATCTCCACCTGGTCGAGCAATGGCATCACCGGAGCCTCATTTCCCGCCCGCTGCAACCAGGCCAGCATTGGTTGTCGCTATTTCGCCGTTGGACCTGTTTGAGCCATGATTTACTTCAGTCCCACGACGGTCGCCTTCTACGACAGCGACCTGCACGCCGCTTTTCCCGCCGATTCCAAGGCGATCGACACCGAACGCTACCGCGCCTTGCTCTGTGCACAGGAGGCGGGCCAATGCATTGCGGCGGACGATAACGGCAATCCCATCTCGCTCGATCCTCCCGCGCCATCGGGAAACGACGGCTTGGCGCTGCTACGCGCCGAGCGCGATCGACGCCTCGCTGCTTCGGACTTCTCACAATTGGCGGACGTGCCGATGTCGGCCACGCAGCGCACAGCATGGTGTGTCTACCGCCAGGCGCTGCGCGATCTGCCCGAAACCATCACCGATCTGGCCGCCGTTACCTGGCCTCAAGCCCCCCTCTGAAAGGAACTCGCATGTCCGACCTTACCTTCAAGATCGGTGCCTACGACAGCACCGCTCGCATTGTGCCGGTCACCTTCACCAGCGGGGATGTGACGCACGAGCGCACGGTGAACGCCGTGCTCAAGACCGATGGCAGCTACGACAAGACCGCAACGAAAGCGCGCGTCGATGAGGTTGCGCTTGGTGTCGCCCACAAGATCGGCCTCGGCGTCATCACCAACCCGCCGCCCGCGCCAGACCCGATCGATGATGCCCCCGGCGAAGAGCCTGCCCCGTGAAGTCGCCGCTCGACCACCTGCCGGACGGTATCAAGCACCTGTTCGACGCACTCTCCGTAACCGCCTTGCTGGGGAGCTTGATCAGCGTGCTGCCTGCCGTCGCCTCCGTACTCACCATCCTTTGGACCGCCATCCGGATCTACGAAACCGACACCGTGCAGGCGTTCATCAACCGAAGGAAATCGGACGAATGCTGAACCGTCTCAAACTGCGCCTGGTCGCAGAGTGGCGCCACTGCTGGCGCTGGTCGAGCGTGCGCCTCGCGGTCGTTGCAGGTGCCGTCAGTGGCTGGGCCGCCAGCGATCCCCAGGGCTTCACGAACGTCATGGCCATACTCCCCGACTGGACCCGCCCCCTTGTCGGCGTGGTCATCGCAGCGGCGGCTATCAGCGCCCGCATCACCAGCAAAGGGAGCCGCGACGATGGCTAGGCCGGCAACGAAAAAGAAGGTCACGCTCGCCAGCGTCGTCGGCATAAGTGTGGCAGCCGCGCTCGGCGCGTTCATTCCCGCCGAGGAAAGCGGCCGCAAGGTAGAGGCAACTATCTCGCCGACCGGCGAGCTGAGCGTGCGGCACATTTCCGGTCGCCAGTATCTGAAAGTCTATCTCGACGTCGTCGGCGTCGCGACAGCCTGCGACGGCATCACCACCTATCAGGGCGAGCCCCTACGGGCGGGGCAGAGCTTCACAGAAGGCCAGTGCGCGGAGATGCTCGAAGATGAGCTGGTGAAGCACGCCCGGGAAATGATGGCCTGCACGCCGGGCCTCGCGCTTTCGGCCGATCCGAAGATCGAGAAGCGCCGCGAGGGGCCACGTTTTGCCGCGACCTCGCTCGCCTACAACATTGGCGCGCGAAGATATTGCAGCTCCACCGCGCGCAACCGCTTCAACGCGGGTAACTATGCTGGCGGATGCGCGGCGCTGACCTGGTGGAATCAGGCCGGCGGCAAGGTGCTGCCTGGACTGGTTGCCCGGCGAAAGGGGGAAGAGGCGGTCTGCCTCGTCGGCCTGTGATCACGGCGGCCATCACGTTGCTCGGCAGCGCGAGGAAGCTTGTGGCAGGCGCGGTCGCACTCGTTGGGCGTCATCCATGGCCGGTTGCCTTCGCCGCCGCGCTGACCTTCGCCTGGTGGCAGACAGGCCGCGCGGATCAATGGCACCGCCGATCGGAACTGGAACAGGCCTCACACCGTGAAACAAAGGCCAACTTCAAGGCCGCCATGGCCGAATGGAAACGTCAGGCCAACGCGGCAAAGGTCGAACGCGCACGATTGCTCGACAAAGGAAAGGAAACTTCCCGCGATGCCCAAACGCTGGTCGATCGCATGTCATCGGATAACGCTGGCCTGCGCGCTTACGTCTCTGCTCACCGCCTGCGGGACGCGGGACAGCCGATCCTGTCTTTCGACCCCGCCGCCGCCGATCGAGATCCCGCCATTTCTTCGGACGCCGCCGCCGGCGCCCTCGTGGCGACAAGCGAATCCGACCTCGACGCCTGCGATGCCGCCTGGGTCTACGCCGCCGGCGCCCATGCCTTCGCCGCCGGGCTGAGATCGCGGGGCCTCGCCATTCCTGCCACCGCGCCAACCGTCGTCCCCTGAAAGGAACCTGCCGTGTCCGACAAGTTCGCCTCCTCCGCCGATAGCCTCGGCCATCCGTCGCGGGCGCCCTACCCGATCGTCCCATCCGACAACGATGAACTCCCGATCATCCCCAAGGGCATCTACGTGGGCACCGGCGGTGATGTGACGCTGCGAGGGATCCATAGTGAAGCGGACGTGACCTACCGCAACCTCCCGGACGCCAGCTATATCAACGTGCGAGCCAGGTTTGTCCGGGAAACCGGCACCACGGCCAGCGATCTGATCGCGGAGGCCTGACCCATGGCACGGCGATTTTCCGGCGCCATCGGCGGCACGGGCATCCCCAGTGACGAAGCGGTCGCTACTGCGCTGGCCAACGTTACCGAAGTTTCCGGCGTGCTGGCGACGCTGATTGCAGCGGGCCTTGTTCGCGAAACGGTCCCCGACGGAGCGCTGGTCCTGCCTTCCGGCGCCTCCCTCATACTGCCTTCGGGCGTTTTTCTTGGAGTGCGATAAATGGCTAAGGTTCAGATCGATAACATCGCGCCCGGTGCGGACCGGAACGCTTTTGACGGCGCTGTCGGCGAAGCCCTGGCGCGCTGGGCGCGCGGGACCAGCCTGCCGATCCTGCCCCAGTATCTGGGCCAGGTGGCAACGCGGTCTGTGATCCCGAACAATATTGCGACCGGGTTCAGGAGCGGCAACGGGCAGACCTTCCACGTTGCCCAAGAAGACATTTCTGAACTTCAGGTGGCCTATGCCAACTGGCGTCACCGCAACGATGCACCTTACGAGGAGGGCAGCGGCGGTACGTTAACGGTTTCGGCCTCAATCCAGTATCCGATTGCCGCCACTCCAGCGACCGGTAATTGGCAGACCTTCACGTGGTCCGGCGCCGCCAACACTGGAGCGATTGCCAACGGCGTTACCAGTGCGCTTTCCGACGCGCTGGAACTGGCGACGCCGATCCCGCGCGGCGCGGCCTTCCTGCTTCGCTGGCACGCCGAAGCGACGGTGCAAATTCCTTTCTTCCAATACACGGCATCAAACAGCGCGGCGATCAACCAAATCGCCGAGGCAAGCGCCACGCCTGCCGCGTTCAGTGACAAGACCACGGGCGGCGCCATCGCGAGCGGGACCAGCGCAAACAACCTCTATCCGGTTCTGATCGTGGGCCAGACCCGTCGCCCCAGCTTCTACGCGTTCGGCGATAGTCGCGTGCAGGGCGTGGGCGACACTTTCGACGCGACCGGCAATCTGGGCGAACTGTGCCGGGGCATCGGCGAGCATTTCGCCTACCTCAATCTCGGTTGCCCTTCGGCGAAGCTATATCAGTGGCTTCCGAACAGCACGCGGCGACAGGCGCTTATGCCGTATTTCAGCCACATGGTGGGCAACTGGTCGATCAACGACATCGCCGACAGCCGCACTGTGGCGCAACTTTCGGCCGATATCACGGCGGCGGCGGCGCTGGGTAAAACATGGCTTGCACCCTCGGGCCGTAAAGTCCTCTGGGCGACGATGTGCCCCAGTTCGGGATTGTCATCGGGAACAGAATATGACGTAGCCGATGGCTCCACCCAAACAGTTTCGGGGAACAACAGCCTCCGGACTGGCGTAAACGACCTTCTGCGCGCCCGGATGGTTCCCGATGTCGACGCCGTGCTAGACATCGCGGCCGCTATGGAAAACGGTATCAACTCTGGAAAGTGGGAAGTAGAAGGCGGCGGTACAGGCGGCTCCACCGGCAAGGCACTGACCAATGACGGCCTGCACGCCAACTGGCGCGGCTATCAGCGGATTAAACAGCGCGTGGTCGCGATGCTGCTCGCGCTTGCCTTGCCATAAGGTCGGACTTTGCCCGCATGCGCCAACAAGAAGACATCCCCGCCGATCTGTCGGAGCTGATCCGCCTCGGCACCATTGCCACGGTCGATCTTGCGGCCGCCACTTGCACGGTCCGCTATGGCGACCCGGATGACGAGGGCGGCGGGGCGACGACGCCGCCGATTCGCTGGCTTGCGATGCGCGCTGGCAAGACGCGGGCCTGGTCGCCACCCAGCGTGGGCGAACAGGCGGTGGTCCTGGCCCCGGATGGCCAGCTCGCCGGGGCGGTGGCACTTGTTGGCATCTATTCGGATGAGTTTCCGGCTTCCGGCAGCACGGTGGCTGAGCTTGTCGAGTTCGAGGACGGCGCCGTGATCGGCTACGACCCTACCGCCCACGCGCTCACGGCCATTCTGCCCGCCGCTGGCACCGCGTTGATCGACGCTCCGGGCGGCATGGTATTTCGCGGCCCGGTGAAGATCGAGGGCGATGTCACTCTGGCCGGGAAGTTGGATGCGACCGGTGACATCAAGGCCGGCAGTGTCAGCCTGCAGACGCACCGGCACGGAAACGTCCAGTCCGGCTCTTCCCAGACTGGCACCCCCGCTTGACGCCAGCTACGCCGTCGCCATGGCTATGCTCTCCCTTCTCGCTTCCGCTGCGCTCTGTGTCGCAAACGTTCACGATGGCGATACCATCCGGACTTGTGGAGGCGAGCGGATCCGCATCGCCAACATCGACGCGCCCGAATTGCCGGGCAGTCCGCGCTGCGCCTCCAGCGCCAGGCGAGGCCGTGCCTCGGCCGGATGGTGCGATTATGACCTGGCAGTACGCAGCCGCAACAGTCTGGCCGCCCTTCTCGCCTCCGGCCCTGTACAGATTGAGCGCATCGGCAAGGATCGCTACGGCCGCACCCTCGCCAAGCTATCGGTCAGGGGACAGGATGCAGGCGAATACCTGATCGCAAAAGGCGTCGCGCGTCGCTGGTAACGTAGCCGGCTTGGTAACGAGGCCGCTTACCTAGCCACCCTCTGGCGTATCGCGCGCCTTTGGCGCTTTCGTCCCGACCATGAAAGGGATGAACGCCACCACCGGCCAGAGCCTCGACGGCACCGCGCACCTTGTGCAGTCGATCGGCGACATCCTCGGCACGCCGCTGGGTACGCGGCCGATGCGGCGTGACTATGGCTCGCTCCTTTTCGACCTTATCGACCAGCCCCTTACCAGCGCCACCGCGATGCTGCTGCGCGCCGCCACCGCTGTTGCCCTGCGCCGCTGGGAACCACGGCTGAAAGTCACGCGCATCGGTCTCTCCGGGACGCCTGCCGATGGTTCGCTGACGATAACCGTCGGCGGAACCCGCACCGATCTGCCCGCGCACAACGCACGCACAACGCTTTCCATTCCCCTCCCCGCCACTTTCGCAGCCTGAAGGAGCCGAACATGCACGGCATCACCATCATCGAAACCGCGACCGGCGCCCGCACCATCAGGGATGCGAGCATGGCCGTCATCGGCCTTATCGCCACCGCCACCGCCGCAGCCGGCGAGCCGACCACCAAGCTCGACGCGGCGTTTCCGCTCAACACGCCGGTGCTGGTCACCGATGTGGACGCGGCGGCGGGTAATGCCGGCACCGGCGGCACCTTGCGCGCCGCGCTGGAGGCCATCGGCGACCAGACCAGCCCGATCGTCGTCGTCGTGCGCGTTGCTGTCGCAACCGGAGACGTAGGCGACCCGACGCAGGACGAGCTGGTCATCGGCGAGACCACCGGCAACCTCTACACCGGGATCCAGGCACTTTTGGCGGCGCAGGCTGTCCTTGGCGTGCGCCCGCGCATCCTCGGCGCGCCCGGCCTCGATACGCAGGAAGTCACTGCCGAGCTGGTGGTGGCGGCAAAGAAGCTGCGCGCCATGGTCTATGCCGCCGCGATCGGCGACGATGTCCCCGAGGTGATCCTTTACCGCGACAACTTCGGTGATCGCGAGCTGATGCTGATCTGGCCGGACAGCTCGGCCGACTTCGCCGGTGATGCCGTCGCCCGCGCTTTGGGCCTGCGCGCCTACATCGACGAGCAGCAGGGCTGGCACAAGACCATCTCCAACGTCACGGTTGGCGGCGTCACGGCGCTCACCCGCGACGTCCATTGGGACGTCCAAGATGCCTCCAACGATGCCGGCCTGCTCAACGCCGCCCAGGTCACCACCTTGATCCGCCACACCGGCTTCCGCTTCTGGGGCAACCGCACGTGCGCCGGTGACGATCAGCCGGAATTCAGCTTCGAAAGCGCCGTGCGTACGAGCTACGCGCTGCAGGACATCATCGTCGACGTGCTGCAACCCTTCTTCGACCAGCCCATGACGGTCGGCCTGATGAAGGATCTGCTGGAATCGTGCAACGCCGCTGGCCGACGCCTTGTGGTGCAGGGCCGCATCGTCGGCATCCAGTTCTATTACGACCCGGCAAAGAACACCTCCGACCAGCTCGCCGCCGGCCGCCCGACGATCAGCATGAAGTACACCCCGGCCGCGCCGCTGGAGAACCCCATCGTCGAGATGATCAACACCGCCGAATTCTACGAAGGCTTCACCGACCAGCTCGGCTGACGCGCAGGCACGAAAGGAACAGGCCATGGGTCTCCCCCGCAAGCTCATCAATATCAGCGCCTCGGTCGAGGGGCGCACCTATCTCGGCGAGGTCGCCGAGTTCGAGGAACCCAAGCTCGCGCTCAATACCGAGGATCACCGCAGCGGCGGCATGGTCGGCACGGTCAAGCTCGACAAGGGCCTGGAAGCTATGGAAGCGACGATCACCATGGCGGGCCACGTCGCCGACCTGATCCGCCGCTTCGGCACAACCGACATTGAAGGCGCGCGCATCCGCCTGATCGCCGCCTACCGTGCCGACGACGGCAGCGCCGCGCAGGCGGTCGAGATTTACATGGGCGGCCGCTTTTCGGAGATCGACCTCGGCAAGTCCAAGCCCGGCGACGACACCGAGCACAAATACACTTTCGCGCTCAACTACTACCGCCGTGTCGTCGACGGCAGCACAGAAGTCGAGATCGACATGCTGGCCGGCGTCTTCAGCGTACGCGGCGTCGACCGCTACGCCGAGATCATGGCGATCCTGCAGGGATAACAGTCTCAACATAATCCGCTGGCCGGCAAACGGGGCGCCGGTCGGCGGGCGGGCCGGGGAGGACGGCACTTTACCTCTCCCAATCCTCCCCGGCTCTTCCTGCCCCGGCTTGAACGAAAGCCCAGAACATGACCGACCAGTCCGACATCGCCGCCGTCACCGAACCCAAGAACCGTTTCGAGACGGTCACCCTGTCCGAACCCATCGTGCGCGGCGAAGTCAGGATCGAGAAGCTCAATATCCGCAAGCCCCGAGCCGGCGAGCTGCGCGGCACCTCGCTGCAAGACGTGCTCTCCACTGACATCGCGGCCATGCTCAAGATCATCCCGCGTGTCACCGAGCCGCCGCTCACGCCGGACGAGGCCGAGGGCCTGGAGCCTGAAGACCTCGCCGAGATCGGCGGGACCATTCGCGGTTTTTTTATCACGAAGGCGGAGCGCCAGGCGATCGAGGCGCTGATCGCGGAACATCGGCCGAAGGCCTGATGGCCGATATCGCAGCCGTCTTCCACTGGCCGCTGTCCGAGCTGCAGGCGCTGTCGATCGATGAACTCCTCGACTGGCGAGACCTCGCCATCGAGCGCTGGAACCACATGCACGGCGGCAAGGACGGTGGCCGGTGAACAACAAGCTCTCGCTGCTCGTGAACTTCATCGGCGTCGACAAGATGTCGGGCTCGCTGCGCAACATCGTCGGCCTGGGCGGCAAGGGCTCGAAGTCGATCCGCGCACTCACTGGCGAGGCGCGAACCCTTCAGCGCGAGATTGCCAGGTACGACCGGCTGATCGCGACCACCAGCGGCAACGCCACTGCGCTGTGGGACAGCCAGAAGCGCAAGATGCAGGAACTGGAGGACGTCCAGCGCCAGATCACGCGGCAGCAGCGCCTGGCCGCGATCGGCGCCGATAGCCAGGCGCTGGCCCGGCGCGGGGCGGATCTCAAGGACCGGGGCCAGTCCAACGTGATCGGCGGGGCCGCGATGGCCATTCCTCTCGTACTTGCGACCAAGCAGGCGATGACCTTCGAATCCGCCATGGCCGATGTCCGCAAGGTGGTCGATTTCCCCACCCCGCGCGCCTTCGCCCAGATGTCGGACGATGTGCTGACGCTCAGCACGAGGATCCCGATGGCGGCCGAGGAGATCGCCGCGATCGTTGCCGCCGCCGGCCGCGCCAACATCCCGCGCAAGGAGCTGCTGCGCTTTGCCGAGGATTCGGCGAAGATGGGCGTCGCCTTCGACATGACCGGCGACGAAGCCGGCGCGATGATGGCCAAGTGGCGCACCGCCTTCAGCATGGGCCAGACCGACGTCGTGCGGCTATCCGACCAGGTCAACGCCCTCACCAACCGCTTTGGCGGCAACGCCACGGCGGTGGCGGGCATCATCACCCGTATCGGCGCTCTGGGCGAAGTCTCCGGCCTTGCCGCATCGCAGGTCGGCGCCATGGCGCAGCTTCTGAACAGCGTCGGCGTGGAAGAGGAAGTGGCCGCTACCGGCATCAAGAACATGATGCTGGCGCTGACCAAGGGCGAGGCCGCGACCAAGTCTCAGTCGACCGCCCTCGCCTCGCTCGGCCTCAACACCACGGATCTGGCCGAGCGCATGCAGCAGGACGCGGGTGGCGCGATCACTGACGTCCTGCGCCGCATCTCGAGGCTACCCAAGGCAGTGCAGTCCGGCCTGCTCACCCAGCTGTTCGGCTCGGAATCGATCGCTGCGATCGCGCCGATGCTCACCAATCTCGACAAGCTGCAGGCGAACCTCAGGCTGGTCGGAGACCAGTCCGCCTATGCCGGCTCGATGAACAACGAGTATCTCGCGCGCATCGCGACCACCGAGGGCGCAACCGGGCTGGCGATGAACGGACTCAAGGCGCTCAACATGGAACTGGGCAAGCAGCTGCTGCCCACCGTGACACGCGCCGCAACCTCGATCGTCGCCATCACCCAGTCGCTGCGCCAGTGGAGCAGCGAGCACCCGCAGCTCGCCTCAGGCATCGCCACATTCGTTTCCGGGCTGGTGGCCTTCCGTCTTGGTCTCGGCGCCGCGCAATTCGCGCTGGGCGGCCTGCTCGGTCCCCTCGCCAAGGTGCTGCCCTACTTCCGCAAGGTCGAGGGCATTTCGCGCTTCGGCACCCACCTGAAGATGTTCGCCGGCGCGGCAAAGACAGCGGCGTCGCTGGCGGTGCGCGGCTTCGGCCTGATCCGCGGCGCGGCAATGCTTCTCGCCCAGGGCGTGCTCCGCGCCGGCGCGCTCATGCTGACCAATCCGATCGTCCTGATCATCACCGGGATCGTCGTCGCGCTCGGCGTCGCCGCCTACCTGATCTACACCCATTGGGACAAGATCAGGGCCGCCTTCACCAAGGGCGTCGCATGGGTGAAGGAAACGATCCACGGCCTGCCCGAATGGCTCAAGTCGATCGGCAAGATGATGATGACCGGGCTGCTCATGGCGATCAACCCCATGGCGCTCGCCGACCGTCTGCTCAGCGTCGCGCGGAATGGCCTCACCGCCTTCAAGAAGTATTTCGGTATCAAGAGTCCGTCGCGCGTTTTCATGACCATGGGCGACCACCTGACCACCGGACTGGAGCGCGGCATAGATGGCGGCAGTCGCGGTCCCATGCGCGCGGTCGGCAAGATGGCGGCGGGCGTCATGGCGGCCGGTTCCATCGCGCTCGCGCCGCAGGTCTCGCTCGCCGCCGCGAGCCTTCCGAAAGTGATGCTACCCCGCCCGGCAGCAGCGCCCCCGCTAGCCGCTCCGCCGCTTCTGAAGGCTGCCGCAGTCACGCCCGCATCGGTCCCTCCGCGCACGGATCAGCACCGCGATCAGGCAGCGCCCGGCGTTTCAGCTTCGCTTCTTCAGCGCGCCATCCGCACGCACGCCGAGGCACCGCGTGAAACCCCGCCGCCGCGTGCCGCCGCCCCGCCGCCGGTTTCCCGGCGCCTGCCCACGATCACGCTCGCCATGCCGCCTGTACCCCGTACCATGGCGCCGGTGTCCCCGGCACGCCTGCGCGGCGACGCTGCTGCAAACGCGCCCCTGAATTCGGTCGCAGCCCTTCTCCAACGCGCGGTGCGCACCATGGGCGCGAAGCGGCAGGGAACCGAAACCGTCAGACCCCAGCTCGCCGGCGCCATTTCCGTCGCACCGCCCGTCCTGCCAACGCTGACTCTTGCCATGCCGCGCCGCGAGGTTGCCGCGCGGCCGCGCCTGGTGATGCCGGCGCCGCGACCGCTTGAACCGATCGCGCCAGCGACTGCCAGCACTCGGCCCGCGCCGCCTATCCCCGCCGCGCCCGCGCCGATCACCATCTACGTCTACGCGGCGCCGGGCATGGATATCGACGCGCTGGTCGAGGAGATCGAGCGCAAGCTGGAACGCGCCCAGCAGAGGCGTCGTCGCTCGATCTATGAGGACGAAACCTGATGGCGTCGCTACCCGCCTCTCCCGCACACCTGATGACGCTCGGCATGTTCCTGTTCGGCATGGAGACCGTGCCCTATCAGGATCTGCAGCGCCGCATGTCGTGGCGCCATGAGGAAAGCGAGCGCTTCGGCGCCCGTGCCGCCAGCCAGTTCGCCGGCCCCGGCGAGGACAGCATCATGATCGCCGGGCTGATCGTGCCCGAGATGGGCGCTACCTATTCCTCGGTCGAAACGCTAATCGAGATGGCCGGCACCGGCGATAACTGGCCGCTGATCGATGGGCTCGGTCGCGTGCTGGGGCACTACCGCATCGAGGCGATAGATCAGTCACATCGCGGCGTCATGGCCGGCGGTCTGCCGCGCGCTGTCGATTTCTCCATGGAACTGCGGCGAGTGGACTGACCATGGCTGCAAACATCACCGCTGTACGCCTTACCCTTGATGGCAAGGATCTGGCCGACAAGATCGACCCGCGTCTGATCGAGCTGACCCTCACCGAGAAGCGCGGCGGCGAGGCGGACGAACTCAGCATCACGCTGCACAATGCGGATGGCGCGCTGGCCCTGCCCGAACCCGGCAAGGTCATCGCTCTGTCGCTGGGCTGGGCGAGCGGCGAGGACGTCACGGTCGGCCTGGTCGACAAGGGCCGGTTCACCGTGGACGAGGTCGGCGCATCCGGCCCGCCCGACATCGTCACCATCCGCGCCCGCTCCGCCGACCTGTCGGGGTCGTACCGCAAGCGCCGCACGCAGACGTGGAAGAACACCACCCTCGGCGCCGTGCTCAACGACATCGCAGCCCGCCACGGCATCACCGCGCAGGTTCATCCAGACCTTGCCGGCAAGCCGATCGCCGCGCTCGACCAGCACTCCAAGAGCGACATGGCCTTGGTGAAGGATCTCGGCAGCCGCTACGACGCCGTCGCGACGTGGAAGGACCGCAAGCTCATCTTCATGCCCGTCGGCAGCGCCACCACCGCCAGCGGCAAGCCCATCCCCGCCCTCGCGCTTGCTCGCCGTGATGGCTGGACATGGAACTTCACGCAGGCCCAGCGCGACGAGAACGATGGCGTCGAGGCCGAATGGCACGATCAGGCCTCAGGCCGCCGCCGCAAGCACTCCACCGGCGGTAAGAACCCCAAGCGCCTGAAGCGCACGTATTCGAGCGAGAACGATGCTAAACAGGCCGCAGAAGCGGAGTCCAAAAAGCGCGCACGCGGCGGCTTCACCTTCAACTACGATCTTGCCGTCGCCGACTGTACCATCCAGCCCAACGCCAAGGTCACACTGTCGGGGTGGGGAGCAAGGATCGATGCGATCACGTGGCTGGTTGAGAGCGTCGAGACGTACCACGGTAGCCGTGGCATCCGCCAGCGGATCACTCTTGAAGGTGCCTGATCTTGCCAGAATCGAAAGAGGACGACACACCATGCGGGACAGGCGGCCAAGGCGATAATCACCGCCGGGGCACCGCCGGGGCGGGGTCCGATGGTGGCAACGGGTTGAGAGAAACGTGAAGCGTTCAAACGGCGAAAAGCGCAAGGCTACCACCTATTTTTTCGCCGTCGTGCACAAGGACGATCACCGCGCCTTTGGCGTCACCTTCCCCGATCTGCCAGGCTGCTTTTCGGCGGCCGACCGGATCGAGGATGTCATCCCCAACGCGGCCGAGGCGCTCGACCTGTGGTTCGACGATCGGGATGGAGTGAAGCCTTCCAGCCTCGATCAGGTGCGCGAGGGCGCGCTCGCCGAGCTGGCAGGCGGCGCTTTCCTGGTCGCGGTCCCGCGCATTAGAAATGGAGGCAGCAGGAACGCGTGAAGCTGCCGCGCGCCAGCGGCATTGATTGGTAGTATTTGATCACGTTTCGAGATCGCTCGATTTTGCGCCCAATCCGGTAACCTGGCCGATCAAGCCTGCGGCGCACCCGATCGTGCCCGCCTGCGCCATTTCCATGTCCTGCTTCAGCGCGGCTACGTTTGCCAGGCCGCCCTTGTCCAGCGCCTCTTTCATCTTCCCAGCGGCAGACCACTTCGCGAGGTACGTGTTCTCACATACGTCGCGCGTTTCGCTTAGCTTTCCGTAGGCTTCCTTTCCGACGCTCGTCGGAACCTTCACGGCCCGAATATCTGAAGGAGCCCCCAAGCACTTCAGTTCCATCGTATTGGCCGCCTGAAACAGAGCGATAACATCGTTTGATTTCGCCGCGTCAGACACACGTTTACTTGCGCTATCGCATTCCGACATCGCAGCCATCATGCCCTTGTAAAAGGCGATCGCGTCGGCCTTGGCCGAAATCTGCGGCTTGTCGGCAACTTCCTCTGCGTCATCGCTCACCACATACGAACAGAAGCCCAGCGCAAGCGTCAGGACAAGGCATCCTATTGCTGCAGCCTTGGTGTCCGAACTTGATTCTTTCTTGGCTGCCGCAACTTCGTCATCTGAAAATTCGGTGCGACAGTGCTTGCAAATGACCGCATCAACTTTGATGGTCTCTTTGCATTTCGGACATGCACGTTCGCCAAGCCCAGGCTTCTTCGCCATTCGTTACCCCCATGCTGAAATCTTCAATCATCCGGCCAAACTTCATCCGGATAAAAATCCGGCTCGGCACCTATCTTCTCTGCCGCTTCAGCTGGTCCAAGGATCATGGCATCGGTCAGCACCGGCGTCCGGCCGTCGAAAGACACCCGGATCCAGGCGCACCCGTCGCCCGGCCGCTGGAACACCGCCACAACATCGTTTGCCCCTATCAGCGTCCCGATGCGCGGCGCGCGCTCGGCGCTGACATAGCCGATCTGCACATCGCGGCATGAGAACACCGCGATGGCATGGCGGTCGAACTCGTTATCCGGCTCGGGAAGCAGGAACACCGGTTCGCCCGGCTCGCAGACCTCGATCTCCGCCTCGCGCGAGGAACCGTCCGCATTCTTGTGACGAGCGCCCACTACCGCCAGCGACATGTCGGGAAGAGCGTTCACTTGCGGCGCCGTTCCTGCCGGGAAAGATAGATGTCGCAGCCAACCAGACCGACCGCAGCCGCGACCGAAATCCACGCCCACACCATCACATCTTGCGCCCGATCCAGATCACGCGGCCAATCACGCGCAGCTCGTCTTCCATCGCCTCGATCGGGGAGACGGCCGGGTTATCGCTCAGCAGCTGGAACACCCCGCTCGCCAGGCGCCGCACGCGCTTGATGGAGACGAGATCGCCGTAGCCGAGCGCCCAGATGCGGTCCTGCTTGGTGATCATGCGATCGGCGCGGTTCACGATTACTTCGTCCTCGTCGAGGATTGTCGGCATCATGGAATCACCGTCGCCGCGCGTCAGGAAGACGTCAGGCGGCGCCGGCGACCCGCGCGTGATCCGGTCGAGCCATTCGGTGCGATAGGGGACCAACGTGGTCTTTACCGGCCCATCAACGAAACTGCCCCCGCCCAGCGCGAACGACAGATCGACCTCAGGGATCAGCGTCATGCCAAGCTGCTCGGCTACCAGTTCCGGTGTTGGAACGGGGAGCGCGCCCGCAGACGGATCGTCAGTTTCGCCGGACAAATAAGCGGGCGTGGTTTGCAACTCCCGCGCGATCTTATGCAGATGTGCGGACGAACGGCTGCGCCCAGTAACGAGTTGCGCGATGGTAGCCTGGGAAACGTGAACCCGGCGCGCCAACTCACTTTGGGTCAGCCCCAGCTCAGTCAGTCGGCTTGAGATGCGGTCGCCTACCATTGCATCGCCCTAACTATAGCAATGGTTATAGCATGCCATCGAAGCATTCCACTTGACATCTCTATAGGAATGCTAATAACTGATGTTATGACAACGACGCCCACCCCGTTCGAAGCGCTAAAGCAAGCCGTTGCCGCCGCCGGTTCCCAATGCGAATTGGCGCGCATATGCGAGGTCTCACAACCTGCCGTCTGGAAATGGCTGCAAAGCTCCAAGCGCGTGCCGGCGGAGTACGTCCTGCGCATCGAAACCGCCACCGGCGTATCGCGTCATCACCTTCGCCCCGATATCTACCCTGTCGATATGCCCGAGGCACCCTCACGCTGGTCCGGCGTCGATCGGCGCGCCGGTGCCAGCGCTGTATGCTTCGAACGATCCGGCCGAAACGGCAATCGAAGGAAGTCTTTGGATAAATCAGCGGGAGTATGCCCGTGACGAAAGAGAGACGCCCCCTTACCCCTCACCGTGCGCTTTGCCGGATTGCCGACCTCATTGGCTATGATGGCTGCGCAGACGTCATAGCAAAGTCCGAATGGACCGTCCGAAAGTTGGGCGATCCTGACACTGGCCGCCAAATCAGCCTTCAAGATGCGATACGCTTGGACGCTGCCTATCGTCGTGCCGGAGGGACAGGCGCTCCTTTATTTGAGTGCTATGCAGCTCGTCTCGAAATCATGATTGAACAAGGTGGATCCGACACGGCTCCCCTGCTCGAAGCATCCGGACTTGCCGCAAAGGAAACCGGCGAAGCTATTGGAGCGGCTCTCATGGCGGCGACAGACATTGCTGACGAAGCCGCCCGCGGCCGAGCGATTATGGAAGTCGAAGAGGGCATCGAAGCATTGCAAACGCTTCGCACGACTTTGTTTCACGGAGGAAGAAAATGACCAAGTTGCGCGATCCGATGTCGATCGAGCAGGCCATCCAAACGGTCGTGGATTGCATAGGCTGGTCACAGGCATCGAGCGTCTGCGGAGTGGTTGAGCGCACAGCACGGTATTGGGCCGATGCCGATCATCCGACAAGCATTTCCATGGCCAATGCGGAAAAGCTGGATCGGGCTTTTATTGATGCGGGTGGCGATCATGCACCTATCCTCCGCGCCATGGCCTGCCGCTTGTCCGCGGCAAAGCGTGCAGCCCTCGAAAACCTGCCGCCCGCCGCTGTGACGGCGTCTCGGATGGCGCTGTCGAGTGGAAGGGCAGTAGCCGCACTGCTTGAAATTGGCGCAAATCCGGATGCTCGGCAGCGCCGTTACGCCCGCAAGGAACTTCACGAAGCCATCGACAGTCTGACGAACGGCCTAGCCGAACTGGATCGCATGGAAGCGAGGGAAAAGTCATGAGCGGCGAAGGCCATCTCTCGCCGCGTCCGCTGATCGAGGCGCCGTTGCAGTTTCGCATGCGTTCGGGCGGCGCTCAGGTGAATGCCGACCGGGCGTTCCTGCTCTGCCCGAAGTGCGATGCCCCCTGCTTCATCCGGCGCAGCGAGCGCATCACGCCCAAGGTCAAGCACCTGACCGCGCACTGCACCAACACCGGCTGCGGCCATACCTTCCTTGCGGAAGTGACCTTCGTGCATTCGTTCAGCCCCGGCCTGATCGACCGCCCCGATCTCGATCTGCCGGTCTGCCCGCGCGATCAGGTGCCCCATGTCGTGCCGCCCCGCGCGGACGGCCCGGCGCCCGATCCGGACCAGATCAGCATGTTCGAAGGCCCGTCATGAGCGTGCCGCCGGCCTGATCGGCCCGGCTCAACCAACCATACTACCGAATTTGATTGAACGGCCGCGCTGCGGCCGGGGGGGAAACTTTGCCTGTTACAACGATGCCCAAGCGCTGCGACTGCTGCGGCCTGCCGTGGAGCAAGCTCTTCGACGCCTTCGTCAACGGCAAGGGCTGGCAGCAGGTCTGCGCAGGCTGTCTCGACCCGGATCGCGGCCCGCCGTGCGCCTACACCGGCCCCTACCCTGTCACCCGCTTCACGCGGCGACCTGCTCTGCGCGTCGTCGACGGAGACGCCGGCCGGTGAACCTCGAAGCTGAAATTCTCAAGGGTCTGCAGGACAAGTTCGGTTTTCGCAAAACGGCGGGCGACTGGTTGCAGGGTGGCAAGTGCCCAGATTGCCGCGAACGCTCTGTGTTTGCGGCGTCCAAGGATCCCAAGATCGTCCGTTGCGGCCGCTCCGAAAAGTGCGGCTCGGAATGGTCGGTGCGCAGCCTGCTGCCCGATCTGTTCGAGGACTGGTCGAAACGCTTCCCCGCCAGCGACGAAAATCCAAGCGCAGCCGCCGATGCCTATCTACTGCACGAGCGCGGGCTGGACCTGCAGCTTCTGCGCGGCGCCTATTCGCAGGAAGTCTACCGCGACCGCGCTAGCGGCGAATCCGCCGCCACGGTCCGTTTCCAAGTCGGCCCCACATGGTGGGAACGCATCATCGACAAGCCGGGCCGCTTCGAGAAAAAGGCGCACTTCCAGGCCGGCGGCAAGCCGGGCGGGCATTGCTGGATGCCGCCTCGCCTCACGATCGAGGACTTTGCCTCCGCCGATGATGTCTGGATTTGCGAGGGTATCTTCAACGCCCAGGCGCTCCACCAGGGAGCGCACCTCCTCACTGTCTCGGCCATGTCTTGCAATTATTGGCCCGAGCATTTCCTAGACCAGCTGCGCGAGGCCTTGCGCGCCATCAAACGCGCCACCCGCCCGCGTCTGGTCTTTGCCTTCGATCCCGGAGCCGCAGGGGTCAAATGGGCCCGCCGTTTCGTCAAGCAAGCCCGCGAGGAAGGATGGACGGCAACTGCCGCGCAGGTTCGCCCTGACGGCGAAGGCACGACGCTCGACTGGAACGACCTGCTCCTGCGCCACCAGCAATGGAAGGGCGAGGCGGAGAAGGCGCCTCTCGGTCCCGACGCGATCGATGAATACCTCTGGAACGGCGCCATCACCATCGCCGAAACCGCGCGCGACAAGGCCAAGCTGATCATTGCGCGCAATCCCGCGCTGATGAGCTTCGACTTCCGCCACGGCAACCGCCTGTGGTGGGCCCGCGTCAAGGAAACCGACGACGGCCGCGAACTCTACACCGATGAGATCGCCAACTGCGCCTTCCGCATGCTCTACCGCGAACGCGACGAGATCGCGGACGAGACGAACTACTTCCTGCAGGTCGATTTCCCCGACGCGCCCACTGTGAAGGCGCGCTTCTCCGCTGCCGCCTGCGCCAACTCCGGCGAGTTCAAGAAACGCCTGATGGCCTTCGCCGGCATGTGGAGCGGAACCGGCGAGCAACTGGACCGACTGATGCGCGGCCAGACACGGCGGCTCAAGGTGGTCGAGCCGATCCCGTTCACTGGCTACTCGGCGCCGCACCGCGCCTGGCTCTTCGGCGACATGGCCGTTCGCGACGGCCGGATCGAGAAGATCAACACCGAGAACTATTTCGATTTCGGCAAGCAGGCAGTGAAACTGCGCAGCCCCGAACGGCTGCTCGACATCGCCTATGACCCCGATCGGCATGATGCCGAATGGCTCGCCGATCTCTGGACTGCCTACGGGCCAAAAGGCTTCGTCGCCCTCGCCTTCTTCGTGATGAGCTTTTTTGCGGTCCAGATCCGCGACAAGCACAAGTCGCTCGGCTTCCTGGAAATCACTGGCCTGCCGGGCTCGGGCAAGTCCACCCTGATCGAGTTCCTCTGGAAGCTCGCCGGACGCGCGGGATACGAAGGCTTCGATCCGAACAAGGCCACCCCGGCGTTCATCGCTCGCAGCTTGCTCAAGGTCGCCAACCTGCCGGTCGGCCTGATCGAAGGCAACCGCGGCGATGACGACAAGCGTGGCGGCCGCCAATACGACTACAACGAGCTGCTCGTTCTCTACAACGGCCGTTCCCCGCGCGGCATCGGCCAGAAGTCGGGCGGCTACGAAACGCTTGAGCCGCCGTTCCTCGGCGCGATCTACCTCATGCAGAATGAGCGGATCAACGCCATCCCGGCGGTGCTCGAACGCCTGATGTCGATGAACATCGACAAGGCGCGGTGGTCGGAAGCGACCAAGGATGCGGCCATCCGGCTTGAAAACTGGCCGATGGAGAACGTCTCCGGGACGATCGTCCACATCGTCCGCAACGAGGCCAAGTTCCTCCCCTTCTTCTTCGAGCGCTTCCGTCATCACGACGGCCAGATGGCCAAGCGCGTCAATGGCCTGGTCAACACGCGCCCCATCAAGACGCACTCGCAGCTCGCCGCTGCCGTCGAGGCGCTGAAGCCCCTTTTCCCCCGCGAGATCCGGCCCGAGTGGATCGACGAGACGCTGCAGTTGGTCGATGCCATGGCGCTCGATCGCCAGAAGTCGTGCGGCGGCGACCATGTCCTGGTCGCGCGGTTCTGGGAGCAGGTCGAATACCTGCTCGACCGCGAGAAGCCCGAGGATCACGCTGCCGGCAAGTCGATCAACCAGCACCGCGATGCGGGCAAGATCGCTATCCGCCTGGTCGACTACGAGGCGCGCTGCCGCAATGCCGGAATCACGCCGCCAGACATGGACAAGCTGCGCAACCTGCTGCGCGATTCCAAGTCCCGCAAATGGCTCGCCACCGGCAACGTCAACAATCCGGAAGGCCGCGCCGTCCACTGCTGGGTCTTCGAACAGCCTGCCAGGCCGGAGCGCATCATATGAGCGCCGGCTTCCCGACCCGCATCTGGCGCGGCATCGAGGCGCAGGATCCGCCATGGGCGGCGGGTGACTGGCCCGACTTGTCCGCCATGGCAAAATCCATGGTCGAGGCACGCCGCCGCCGTTTCCCCGACTGGATCCGCGAAGGCCGCATCACCCAAAGCGATGCCAGGACCGAACTCGCATCCTTTGAAGCGATTGCGGCGCATTGGCTCTGGATCTGCACCGGCGAAGGCGAACCTGCCCACTTCTCGACGCTGCAGGCACGCCAAGCCGTCATCGATGCCAGCCTCGACACCATCGTCGACATTGCCCGCGATCGGCGCGGCTTCACTGCCGAACTCGCTCTGCAGGCTCAGCACGTCATCGCACTGCGCTGGCACGCTGACCTCGACCGCGAACCGGCCCTGATCCGCCTCACCCGCCTCACCCGTGAAATCCGCAACCGCGCCGCCACGGCGGCCAATCTGAGGAGTGCTGCCTGATGCCTGATACCCGCATCCACCCGGCCCACTGCCGCTGTCGTGCCTGCATGCCACGCCGCCCCGGCGAACCCGCCATCGCCTGCTCGCTCAAGCGCGCGATCATCGCCCGCGTGGCGGTCCTCTTCTTGGCCCTTGCCCTCTTGCTGGGCTCGACCGTCGGCGCAGCCCTCGCCGCCCTCTGGCCATGAGCGATCGGAAAACCAGAATGCGAACGCAACGACGATCCGCCCGTGCTGCGCGCCCGGCAATCATCACCTTCACCTTCCAGTGCACGGCGTGCGGAGCCGTAGAACGCCGCCCCACGCCTACCCTTCCTGAAGGCTGGGCGATCGAACAGATCGGCGAAGACATCTACGCTTACTGCCCCGACGACGCGATTGATCTGCCGAAAGGGGGCGTCCAGTGAGCGCCGGCTTCACCGGCGAGGAATGCCGCCAACTCGAGGCAGCGTGGAACGGGCCCGATGAGCCGAACCGCTCGGAGCGGCGCTACGCGGCTGCCGTCCGCATTTTGCGCCGCCATGCGATGCCACTTCTCCTGCAAGCGATCGCGATCGGGATGATGGCCGTGACGGTCGTGCAAGTCGTGAACGGTGGCATTGCATGACGCCTGCCGCTCGCCCTGCCCCGCCAGAAGCCGCCCGCCGTAAACAGCGCCGGATCCCGCTCGCCGATCAGAACCGCAGACGTCGCGAGCTGGACGAGATCCGCATGCGGCGCGCCCTCACGCCCGCCGAACGCGCCGAAGACGACGATCTCGCCCTCCGCTTCGCCCAGCGCGTCTGGCGCGCCCAGCTGCGCGACAGCCTCAACAGGAGCCACGCCTGAACATGCAACCCCTCATCGTCACCGCACACGCTGTGCAACGCTACGTCGAACGGATCGGCGGCGATGAGGATATTGCCGTGGCGGTTCTGTCCGGCGGCGCGGTGCAGCTCGCCGTCCGCTTCGGCGCCCGCTGTGTCCGCATCCCCGGTGGTCGGGTGCTGATGAAGTTCACAAATGGCGTGCCCGTCGTCCTGACGGTGATCCCGATCGACGAATACCCACCGCAAATACTGCGCCCGCAGTCTTTGGGCGGCCCTCCCCCAAGCCGCGATGAACTCCCCCACCTGCGAAAGGATCCATGCTGATGGCCAGACCCCATAAGTGCGACGTGCCCGGCTGCCAACACACCCGCCGCCGTTGGCAGCGCGTCTGCGAGCGGTGCTTCGCTGCCCTGCCCGGCGACATCCGCACCGCCATCGTTGAGCACTACCGTGCCGGACGGAAGGCCGCTTGGCGAACCGAGTGCAAGCGCGCCGCCGAGCACATGCGGGATGCACCCAACCCGATCCCAACCGCGCCGCGCATCACCCCGCAACAAGCCTTCGCAGATCAGCAACGCCTGCTCGGCGAGCGCGACTGACTTTCAATCGAGGAGCCCCGAAAATGACCCACACGTCATGCGAATGCATCACAGAGATCGATGCGAGACTGGAAGAGCACACGCTCGACACCGCGATTTGCTTTTCCGGCAATTCACTGGTCGCTCGGACCTATTCCAGCCTCCGCAGGAAGGACACCGGCAGGCCCGAAACGCGCAGCCGCAAGCCACGTCTCTTTGCGCACACCTTCTGCCCATTCTGCGGCGAGCGTTACGTGCCAGCGCCGACCGCTAGCACGGAAGGCGGTGCATCATGAACGAGCCGATC
>Ga0065704_10000278_pt1 | contig 41629 bp, 35 predicted proteins | sample SwiRhicommuniRL2_FD_59091 | JGI IMG/M metagenome (GOLD analysis project Ga0065704, IMG submission 59091) | Switchgrass rhizosphere bacterial communities from Rose Lake, Michigan, USA - RL2 v2 (version 2) | ecosystem: Host-associated > Plants > Roots > Rhizosphere > Soil | place: East Lansing, MI | reverse complement strand
GCCAAAACCGCCAGCGCCGTCAACAGGCCGCACAGCAACCACGCGGCATTGACGGCGGGGACGAGCGCCGCCTTTTCCACCAGTGGGCGGACCATTTCCGTGGTGAAATCATCCAGGGGTTGGCCGCGCTGTTCCAGGAACGCATCGCGCGGAATGCCGATGCGCACGGCGGTGGCCAGGTCACCGGCGCGCAGCTTGTCCGCGATCTGGCTGCCGGCGGCGGCCGAGCGGCTGAAGATCGTGGTGTCGATCAGCGCCAGCCCCACGGCGCCGCCCAGGTTGCGCATCATGTTGAACAATCCGCTGCCATCGGCCACCAGCCGGTCGGGCAGGCGGCCCAGCGCCATGCGCGTGGGTGGCAGCAGGCAGAACATGATCGCCGCGCCGCGCACGATCTGCGGCACGATCATTGCGGCAAAATCGGTCTGCTGCGTTTGCCGCGCGCTCAAGAGCAGGCCGATGGCAAACAGCACAAAGCCAAAGCCGGTAAGCAGGCGTGGGTCCATCCGCCGCTCGGCATAGACGGCGATCGGCGCGGCCAGCAGCTGGGTGCATCCTGTCACCAGCATGATCTCGCCAATGCGCAAGGGTCCATGCTCGCGCACCAGCCCAAGGAAGAACGGCATCAGGTAGGTAGAGCCGAACAAGTCGAAGCCCAGCACGAAGCTGAGCAGGCAACCCACGGCGAAGTTGCGATCGGCAAAGCAGCGCAGATCCACCACAGGCGCGCGCGAGACCAGCGTTCGCCAGACAAAGGTGGCCGCGCTGGCAACCGAAAGGGCAAGCAGCCCCGCCACGCGGGCATGGGCCCAGCCCAGGGACGGCGCATCCTTGCGCCCGAGTTGCAGCGCCACCAGGGCAATCGCCAGCAGCGCCAGCGCGAGAAGGTCGATCGGCCGGCCAGCCTGGCGCCCGGTGGCCTTGCCGCGCAGGCACAGGAGCACGCCGCAACCCGCGATGATGCCGGGCAGCACGTTCACGCGAAACAGCCAGTGCCAGGAATAGGATTGGGTGATCCACCCGCCCACGATCGGGCCAATGGTGGGCGCCAGCACGGCGGCAACGCCGGCGATCGTGGTTGCCAGTCCCTGGCTGCGCGGCGGAAACAGCAGGAAAACGGCGGCAAACACCGCCGGGATCAAGGTTCCACCGGCAAACCCCTGGATGATGCGCCAGGCGATCAACGGGGCAAACCCGCTGCTCGCCGCGCAGCCGATCGATGCGAGGGTGAACAGGCTGACGGCAGCAACGAACAGCCAGCGCATGCCCAATCGTGCCGTCAAAAAGCCGGTGAGCGGGATCGCCACGATTTCCGCCGTGAGATAGGCAGTCTGCACCCACACCATCTGGTCGGGCGCGATGCCGAGCGCGGCCTGGATGGCCGGCAACGAGGTGGCGACGATCTGAACGTCAAGGATGGCCATGAACATCCCCAGGCACATCAAGACGAACCCGGCCCATTCGCGGTGGCCTGCCGCCTCGTTTTCTGCCAGTTTCGGAGCAACACTGCCAACCACACGCCCAGCCATCGATGCTCCCTTGCCAATCCGCGCCGTGCAGCGCAGCCAAGGAACTCGCTGCCGCTGGAATCGTTTCGCGGCTGAACTTCTATCACCGGTCCGCCGGTCCGTCAGGCGGTCACTCCCATGCAGCCGGTTTCGATTCTCTCGCTTTGCACGCAAACCCCTCCTCATGTCCTCACACAGGACGAGGCCATCGCCGCGGCGCGCGATCTGATCGGCTGGCAGTTTGCAGATTTCGAGCGACTGACGGCCGTCTTTGGCAATGCCGGCGTCCATACCCGCCAACTGGCCCGGCCGGCCGATTGGTATCGCAGCCCGCGCACGTTCCAGGAACGGACGCAAGCCTATCTGGAAGTCGCACTCGATCTCTGGGTGGCCGCAGCCGAGCGCGCGCTGATCGAGGCCGATCTGCGCGCCGAGCAGGTGGACACGATCGTCACGGTCTCTTCCACCGGAATCGCCACGCCCAGCCTGGAAGCGCGCGCCATGGCCCGCATGCCTTTTCGCAGCGATGTGGCGCGCGTGCCCGTATTTGGCCTGGGCTGCGCTGGTGGCGCGACGGGGCTGGGCCTGTCGAGCAAGCTTGCCCGTGCAACGCCGGGTTCGACGGTCCTGTTCGTCACGGTGGAACTGTGCAGCCTCGCGCTGCGCACCGATCGTGCGGACAAGGCCGATATCATTTCCACCGCCTTGTTCGGCGATGGCGCGGCTGCTTGCGTGCTGCGCAGCGGGGAGGATGGTTTCGTCCAGATCACCGGCAGCGAGGAAAAGACCTGGAGCGATACACTCGATATCATGGGCTGGCAGGCCGAACCCACCGGGCTGGGCGTTGTCCTCAATCGGGCGATCCCTGTCTTCGCGCAGCGGGAAATGCGCCAGGCGATGCAGGAAATGCTCGATCCGCAAGGCTTGAAGATTGAGGACATCGACCAGTTCATCTGCCACCCTGGGGGCGCAAAGGTGGTGGACGCTCTGGAGAACGCGCTGTCGCTGAACCAGGGCGCCCTCGTCAAGGAGCGCGAAGTCTTGCGTGATCATGGCAATATGTCTGCGCCCACGGTGCTGTTCGTGCTCGACCGCTATCGTCGCGCTGGCCTTCCCGGCCTTTGCGTGTTGAATGCCCTGGGGCCAGGCTTTACCGCATCCTCGCTCACGCTGCGGTGCGCGGCATGAACGCGGCCTATGCCATCATGGCCTTCGTCACGCTGCAGCGGCTGAGCGAACTGGTGATCGCCAAGCGCAACACCGCACGGTTGATGGCTGCCGGCGCGCGCGAAGTGGGGGGCGAGCACTATCCTGTCATGGTCGCCATGCATTCGGCCTGGCTCGCTGCGCTGTGGTTCACCGTGGGGGGCAGGCCGCTCTCTTTGCCTTTGCTGGCCATTTTCGCGGTGCTGCAGCTTTTGCGCGTGTGGGTGCTCGCCACCCTTGGGCCGCGTTGGACCACGCGCATCATCGTCACGCCCGATGCTCCGTTGGTTAAGCGCGGACCTTTCCGCTTTGTGCGCCACCCCAACTATATGGTGGTCACGGCAGAGATTGCGGTCTTGCCCTTGACCTTCGGCCTGGTCGGGATTGCACTGCTGTTCACGGTGCTGAACGCGGCCATGTTGACTGTCCGCATCCGCGCCGAAAACCGCGCGCTTTACCGCGCCGCCTAGGGCCTGTGGGGATTCAGGATTCCCAAGACGGCGGAGATATGATTCACACTTTTGATGGATCGCTTCGTACTGACAGATGCCCAATGGGCAAAAATCGAGCCGCATTGCCTGGGCAAGCTGACGGACCCTGGGCGCAGTGGAAAGAACAACCGGCTTTTCATGGAAGCAGTGCTGTGGATTGTCAGGACGGGCAGTCCCTGGCGCGATCTACCTTCAACGTTTGGCAACTGGAGCACCGCATTCCGGCGATTTCGCGACTGGCGTGAAGCTGATGTTTTCAAGCGAATTTTCGATGCTCTATCGGAAGAGCCGGACATGGAATACGCCATGGTCGATGCCACTATCGTCAAGGTCCACCGGCACGGCCAAGGCGCAAAAGGGGGACTCAGAGCCAGGCCATTGGCCGTTCCAAAGGCGGTATGACGACCAAGATTTTGGCGCTGACAGACGCCTTGGGCAACCTTGTCCGCTTTGAGCTATTGCCGGGCCATCGGTTCGATACCATCGGCGTTGCACCGTTGATCAAGGGCATCCAGTTCGATGCCCTGCTCGGGGACAAGGCTTTTGATTCCAATTGGATCGTCGAGGACCTGAATCAGCGCGGTGCGCAAGTGATCATCTCACAGCGCCCTGCGCGGGCCCAGAAACTCAAGATTGACGCCAAGATGTACGAATGGCGCCACCTGATCGAAAACTACTTCTGCAAACTCAAAGAGTTCAAGCGCATCGCAATGCGCGCCTGCAAAACAGACCAGAGTTTCTCGGCCATGATCTATCTCGCCGCTGCCATCATCAACTCACGCTGAATCCCCACAGACCCTAGCCCAACCTGAGCGTGCACCGCCGACTTGCCGGACGCGTTCGGGCCTCACGATGCGGATTGACATAGTTGTCAAAACGCGGAGACTTATGACTAGCCTGCCGGCTGAGATGATGCGATGATGGCTGCAGGGATTGAGGATGAGTGGCCTGGCTGAGAAACGATCTGGACGTCGGACTGCACCGCTTGCCGGTCCGACAGCATGGATTGGAAGACCTTTCCTGCAGTATGTTGGGGCGCAAGGGTTTTCGGGTTGCCGGGCTTCGATAGTTCGAGAGGAGCCGTGCACGTGGATATTGACGAATTGCGGGCCCGGGAAGAGATTCGCCAGCGGATGAGCGAATATGCGTATCACAACGACAACATGGATGCTGAAAAGTTCGCCGCCGTGTTTGCCGAAAATGGCATTTTCGAAGGACCTATTACGTCCATCAAGGGACGCCGGGAAATCGAACATTGGAAAAGAACTAATAAGGTTCTGCAGGTTGATGGTGCCAGGCCTGACTATGTCCGGCATCACATTGGAACGCAGTACATCGAAGTCACCGGAAATACCGCGAAGGCTACAACCTACTGGACCGTTCTGACAGCAGTAGGTCTTGACCATAGCGGCTACTACGAAGATGACTTCGTCTGTGAGAACGGAAGTTGGCGCATCGCTCACCGGCGTGTCCGCGTCAAATGGGTCGCCGAAGACAGCTGCTTGAACACGAGGGCGATGAACAAGTCCGATTCGTGAAGGCCCGGGAGCCGATCGAATTGCGTTCGTTGTGAAGGCTTGCTGCTGTCGATGAGGCCGCCCCCTGGCACGCAGGCGCCTGAGCGGCGTCGCATCGGTGGCGGGGCTGGCCCTCCATCTTTCCCGCTTCACTGAAAATGCGGGGTACTGAGGAAAACGTCATGGGTTCTACCGAATACCAAACGATACTGCTCGAAAAGAGCGATGACAAAGTTGCGACAATCACGATCAATCGTCCCGAAGCCGCCAATAGCTTTAACAAGCAGATGTGCTTGGAATTCGGCGACGTGTGGGAGCGTCTGCGCAAGGATCGCGAGGTCAATGCCATCGTATTGCGGGCTTCTCCTGGGCGAATTTTCTCGGCCGGGGTCGATGTGCGCGATGGCATGAACCTGGATATCGAAAGCGCTAGCGTGTTCATGTACGAAGATTTGTTCGCGAAAGTGGATCCCGGCGAGTACCTGGGACCCAAGCACAACCGGTTGTGGAAGCCCGTCGTGATGGCAGTCCACGGCATGTGCGCGGGCGGCGCGCTCTATTGGGTGAACGAAGCAGATATCGTCATCTGTTCCGAAGAGGCGACGTTCTTCGATCCGCATACCACCTATGGTAACGTCGCGGCCCTCGAGCCGATCGGGCTACGGCATCGCATTCCTCTCTCCGAAGTGCTGCGGATGGCGCTGATGGGCAACGACGAGCGCATCGGCGCAGCCACAGCGCTGCGCATTTCGCTCGTGACCGAAGTTGTAAAGCTGGAAAACCTGTGGAATCGGGCCCACGAACTCGCGGCAAAGATTGCGGCGAAGCCAGCGATCGCAACCCAGGGGACGGTCCGCGCCATCTGGGAATCGTTGGATGTTGCTCGCGGCCCGGCGTTGCAGATGGGGCTGAAGTATTGCCAACTCGGCGTGGGGAAAGGAACCGCGGAAGTCGATCGCGACAGCGTGATGGCGCGAGCCAAGACCTATGAAACGCGCTGACATCAAGGTTCATGTTCGTGCGTGGCAGAGCTTTCGGCGGGTGACGGCGGGTGACGGCGGGTGGCGGCTTCGCCACCCTGCGAGCGGCTGTGAGGTAAGGGAGCAAACGGCGCCCATTCGCCACCCTTTTTCGTGTTGGGCTGCCGGTGAGCCGCGCGATTGCCCAAGAATTTGAAGCGCAACGCTGCCTCGGTCATTGCGGAGCCATGCAAGCTTTCTGTCAACCCATCGGGCAACGCCCAGCAAAATGAAAACGACATTGGGAGTATTCTCGTATGCCACAGCGTCCGCTCAGGGTCGGAATCATCAGCGCTGCTTGGGGCGTGCAGACTCACTTGCCAGCTTGGCGTGCCGTGGACGGAGTCGAGGTCGTCGCGATCTGCACGTCCCGCCGGGAGACTGCCGAAGCCGCCGCGCGGGACCATGGCTTTGCCCGCTGCTTCTGGGACTTCAGGGCAATGGCAGAAGATCCCGACATCGACCTCATCGATTGCGGAACCCGGCCGCCGCTGCGCTATGAAATGGTCAAGGCCGCGTTCGCTGCCGGCAAGCATGTCTATCAGGGGATCCCGTTTGCGCAAAGCCTTGCCGCCGCACGCGAGTTGAACGAGTTGCACCGGGCATCAGGCAGGGTCGCGGCGGTCGATGCGTTCATTCAGGCTGCGCCGGCGATGGTCTACATGAAGGAACTCATCGATCAGGGTCAGATCGGTGATGTGCAAGGCTTCAACATTCGGTTCGACTCCGGTCTGTTCACGCAGGCACGGACCTATACGCCTGGCTACACCTGGTTTGCGGAGCCGGCCAACGGCGCCAGCGCGATGCGCAACACCGGTAGCCATGCCCTCCATCTGCTGGTCCACCTGCTCGGGCCCGTCCACGAAATCGTCTCTGACCAGTCGCTGCGCCTGCGTGAGTGGAAGATGGACGATGGTCCGGCCATCAAGCCCGAAGTACCGGACACCAGCTACAATCTCATCCGTCTGCGCAACGGTATTTCAGGCATGCTCCAAACCGTCTGGACCATGGTCGACGGTCCGGGGTTCCGCATCGATGTGTGGGGAACAAAGGGGCGGCTCGCGGCGGTTTCGACGATCTTCCCGCAAAGCTACAGCTGCAAGCTGTTCCGTAGCGACGATGTTGCATTCATGGTTCTGGACGAACATGAGATCGAGGTGCCGGAACGGCTCAAGGCGTTGCCCGGCATCTCGATCCATGCGGACGAACCGCGCATGGGCGTGTTCCCCATGGCGTGCATCTATGCATCGATGCTGCGCGAGATGGACGGAAAAGGCCACGCCTCGCCGGACTTCGCGCAAGCGCTGCACGTGCAGGAGGTGGTCGAAGCCGCTGCGGTTTCATCTGCCGAGCGGCGTTGGGTCGCCGTTGAGGGATGAGGCTGACGTTCGCCGGCCTTATTGACGAATGTGCATAATAAACATGGGAGTGGGAAAGAAATGGCAAGCGGTGTCATAACCCAATTTGCGGAACTGCCGGTGCCGGACCACGTGGATCCGGATCTCGTCCGTCGGGATTTCCCCTTCATCTACGGGACGATCACCGAGCAGAACCCCTTCAACGACCTGGTGATGAAGACCCACGAGGAGGAACCCGACATCTTCTACGCACCGCATGCTTATCCTGGCGGCACGGCTGCCTGGGTGCCGCGCCGAATGGCGTTGATGCGGGAAGTTTTCATGGACACGGAGCATTTCACGAACGCGGATTTCGGGCCCTACGCCAAGCTCGCCGGCGGCAACTGGATCAACTCGCCGGCCGAGTTGGATCCGCCAGCACATGGTCCATTTCGTCAGATGGCCAATCCGGCTTTCACACCCAAGGCGATGGCCGCGCTGGAAGACAAGATACGCTCCTATGCCGCCGGCATTATCGATGCTTTCGTCGCCCGGGGATCGTGCGAGTTCATGTCCGAATTCGCTTTCGAGTTTCCGATCAAAATCTTTCTCGAGTTGATGGGGCTACCGCAGGATCGGGTCGGCGAGTTCCTCTCTTGGGAAAGAGACCTCATCCACAATTTCGATTTGGCCAGGATGGCGGACTCAACGCGCCGGGTCATCGCGTATCTCGACAGCGAGATCGAAGCGCGCCGGTCCAGCCCGCGCAACGATCTGATGAGCTTTGCGTTGCAGAGCCGAATTGGTGACAGGCCGCTCACCGATGACGAACTCCGCGGCTTTTCGTTCAATCTCTTCATCGGTGGTCTCGACACGGTGTCGACCAATCTGGGGCTCCAATTCTGGCACCTTGCCACCCATCCCGATGACCAGGCGTTTCTCCGTTCCAATCCGCAGGAAATTCCTCATGCCATTGATGAATTGATGCGGGCAAATGGGGCGGTGACCACCTTTCGGACCTGCAAGAAGGAGACGAAGATCGGCGGCGCCCGCATTCTTCCAGGCGACAAGGTGGCCTTGTCGACCTCACTGGCCGGGCGGGATCCGGCGGAGTTCAACGATCCGCAAGATGTTCGCTTTGGCCGCCGGCCCCGCCACATCGGGTTCGGCTTCGGCATCCACACCTGTATGGGCATGCACTTGGCTCGGCGGGAGTTGCGCGTTGCGATCGAAGAGTTCCTCGCCCGCATTCCCGAGTTCAGGATTGCCGATGGCCACACGATGCGCTTCCATCTCGGCATGATCCAGCCCGTTGAACTGCCGCTCACCTGGCATTGCGCCAACTGAACCATTCTGATGCGCGTTTCGGGATATCGCAAGGCATCCCGAAACGCGCCTGATCATCCGCAGCCCGATCGTGCCGATCAAAGGATGTCCTCGCGCATTCGCGATGCTTGCGGGAAGGGCGCTCTGTTTCGGTTGATCACCTAGCGCGCCCAGCATTGCCGACGGTCAACATCTTGGCGCGCTGCTTATTTCGGGCGGACAATAGGGCTATCGCCCCAGCAGACGGGCAGGCCGCGCCAGCGGGCGGGGCGGCAAACATCGCTCAGCCCTGATGCCTGACCTGCAAGAGCGGCGGGGAAAGCTCTGTCTCATGCAGGGCAGGCAAGGCCAGGATCAATCCGAAGTCGGCAGCGCCTTGGCCTCACGCAGTCCCATCGGCCGGCCACCAATTGCAAGCGCGCTCGTTCCGGGTTTGACGGCAAGCAGTTCCAAGCCGCTCTGCTCGTCGAAGTAGCGCTTCCCAGTCAGAATGGCGCCGACATGGGCGGGGTCGGCGGTCAGACCTTCGGGCTTGGGAGCGTCGGATGGGACCAGAACATGTCCACCACACGTCACCTGCTCGTCCCCGCTGGCTGGACGCACCACGACGAATTCGGCATTGCACGCCGCGCTTTTCCAACGAGAGCCGGGCTTCAACTGCATCTCAATCTCCGAATGAACCAGACCCTCCTTGCCTTGAAGTGACACATCCGTCAAGTTTTTGCATGACCCGGCGGTGCGAGACTGCATCCGATGGTCGTCTGTCACGGGATTTGTCGCCCACGCCGGGTCGTTCTGTGGTGAACGTCTAATCGCACATCGCAGCGAACCAGGATTAACTCTATCATCGTGAGCTGCCGCGCACCGTCGCCATCGGTTCGCGCGGAAACGGGCACGGATCAGCGCGAATTTACACTGGTCTGATTCCGCCTTAGTGATAAGTCTGCGCCTACACTCGTTTGTCAAGCTGAGGCAAGTGGTCGAGACGAAGCGCTCTTGGAAATCTTAGTTATTATGGGAAACGCATCAAAAGTGGATGAAACATCGGATAAGCCGGCGGCTGCAACTCGCCGCGCGCGCTCGACGCCCTTGCACCGCTCGGCACACATTCCGTTACGCAAACGGGCTTTGCGCACGAAAGAGCACATCATCGACACGGCCAAGTCGCTGTTCCTCAAGCAGGGATACGCGGCAACGACGATCGACGATATTGCCGTTGCGGCAGGCGTGTCGCGTGCGTCGTTCTATACCTATTTCTCGTCGCGTCGCGAGATCATGATTATCGCGGGGCACGATGCGCGGCATGAAAGCTTGGAACTGGTGGAGCAAGTGCGCCACTTCAGCAAGGAGGAACTGGTCAAGGAGTTTGAAGTGTGGATCAGCCGCTACTTTACCTTCTTGTCTCACCATGGCGGCTATCTGCTGACCTGGCAGCAGGCGGCACTGCAGGACACTGAGTTGCGTGTGCTCGGTATGCGCGGCTCGAAACGGGCGACTGACATTCTTGCAGAATCGTTCAAATTGCTGGGATCCAACCTTTCCGACGCGGATCTGAATATTCGCAGCCTTGCCATTAGAGCTATGCTCGACCGATTCTGGTACCACTGGCGCATTACCAAGACGCCGATCAAGCAAAAGGCGGTGTTGGAGAATTTCGCTCGCATGATCATCAGCATGATCCTTCCTGGCGATACGGAAACGGCCCCAGCCGCGCCACCGAAGCGGAAGAAAAAGGCGGCGACTGCGCAGGCTGTTGCCGAGCAGAAGTAGCGTGCGGATGGGCACGCTGATTTGATCGGGTCGCGATGGATCGGGTACGCCGCCTGCCATCGGCGAACGATCGGTCAGCATGGCGTCGAGTCCGGGGCAAGCACGGAGCGGACTCGCGAAAGCGCGGGAACAGTGCTGGCTCCCGCCATGATGCGGGCCGGCGATCACCGTGCGCCGACGCTCACTTCCGGTCAACAGGCAAGGCGTATGCAACAAGCGCCGTTCCCAGCTTGACCTGAAGCGCCGCTGATCCGCCAGCGGAGATCACGACGAACTGGCGTCCTCCGACCGAGTACACGATCGGCGTCGATTGTCCGCTGCCAGGCAGTGCGCTCTTCCACAATTCCCGTCCAGTTCGGGCGTCGAAAGCCCGGATGTAGCCATCCTTTGATGCACCGATGAAGAGGAGGCCCGACCGGGTCGCAACGGAGCCACCGTGATTCAGCGCGCCCATCGGCAAGGGCAAGGGCTGCGGCAGTCCAAGCGGCGCACTCCCTTTCGCGGTTCCGAACGGATGGCTCCAGAGCAGCTTGCCGCTGGCGAGATCGATGGCGCTCAAATGCCCATAAGGCGGCGCATTGCAAGGCGCTCCGATCGGCGAAAGCCAGAATTTGACAGCCGCGCCATAAGGCGTGCCAAGTTGCGCAACGCCCCCGCCGACCTCCATCGCTGAGCTCCAGTTGCCCTGCGGCTTCAATCCCCGCGCGTCTGACTCGGCTCGTGTCATCAGGTTCAGGTAGGTCGCCAGCCGGTTGGAGTTCACGAACATGACTCCATGGACCGGATCGATGGTGGCGCTACCCCAGTTGATCGCACCGAATGAGCTGGGATAGAGGATTGAAGGCGTGAGGCCGGGGCGGGTGTAGTTGCTGTCGTATCGGGCCTTGCGATATTCGATCCTGCAGTAGAGCTGGTCCAGCGGCGTAACGCCCCACATGTCGATTTCTCTGAGGCGCGGCCCGCGGAACGAAGGCAGTGCATTGGAGAGCGGCTGGGTCGGTGCCGGACGCTCCTCGGGCACCCCCCCGCGGCTGGGCATCGGTGTTTCCGTGACCGGGAAGATAGGCTGCCCCGTGATCCGGTCGAGCACAAAAATCTCGCCACCTTTGGTTGGCTGCACCAATGCATGTCGGACGGCGCCGCCTACCGCCAGGTCCACGAGCGTGGGCTGGGCCGGGACATCCCTGTCCCAAAGATCGTGATGGACTGTCTGGAATGACCATCGCACCCGGCCGGTTTCGGCATCCAGCGCGACGACGGAACTCGAGTACTTGTCGTCGAACGGCCGTCGCTGAGCGCCGAAGTAATCCGGAGTCGAATTGCCGGTCGGCACGTAGACCAGCCCAAGCGTATCGTCCGCGCTCATGGGCGCCCAGGAGTTCGGCGTGCCGGGCGTATATGTCTGGCCGGGCGGCGGCGCTCCGGTCCGATCGGGGCGCCCCATGTCCCACGCCCAGGCGAGACGTCCGGTCACTGCGTCGAACGCACGGATCACGCCCGAGGGCTCACCCCAGTATTGCCCGTCGCTGATCCAGCCGCCCACGACGATCTTGCCCCGCGCGACGGTGGGCGCGGATGTGACGCGGTAATAGCCCAGCGGAGCGCGCGACAGGCCTTCCCGCAGATCGACCACACCGCCAGTGCCGAACCCCGCACACAGCCGACCCGTGCGCGCGTCCACCGCAATGAGCTGGGAATTCGCATTGGCCGTGAAAATGCGTTCTGCGCACGGCTCGGCGATTGCTGCGGTACGATAGTAGGCCACCCCGCGACAGCCGAGGCCGCGCCGGCCGCCCGTTGCGTCGAAATGCCACCGCGATTGGCCGCTGGCGGCATCAATCGCGGCCAGTTCATTGCTGTCGTTGCAGGCGTAGACCGTATCGTCAATTTTGATCGGTGTGCCAATCATCCCCGGCCAAGTGCCGACATTTGCGGTCCAGGCCTCGGTGAGTCGACCGACGTTGGCGGGCGTGATTTGATCCAGCGGCGAATAGCGCGACCCGCCGGCGTCACGCCCCCAGGATGGCCAATCGGCCGGGTCGGCGCCGATCCCTTGTACAACCCGCGAAGCCGCCGGGAATGCACCCTGTCCAGCCTGGAACCGCGGATCGGCATTGCTCTCTGGGCCGACGGCGGCATGGAGGAGAATACCGGCAAGGGCGGCGATGAGCGCGCCCGCCAAGACCTTCGGCGCTGTCGAACGGCGGCCGATGTTGCCCTCGAACAGGGGGCTGGTCCACGGCAGCAGCAGCCACAACCCGAACAGCGTCAGCACCAGCACGCGGGGCAGCAGCAACCAGGCATGAAACCCGACTTCCCAGACAGCCCAAACGATGCTCCCGCCGACCGTGGCCCAGTAGAGCCAGAGGCCGAGTACATGGCGCCGCAGCATGAACACAGCCGACACCACGATCGCTCCGCCCGCGACAAGATAGTAGAGCGATCCGCCCAGGCGCGCGAGTGCGAAGCCGCCCGCCAACATCGCCAGCCCGACAATGCCAAGAACCGCAGCTGTCGAATACAAGAGCGCCACTGCCAAGACCGGCACGCGGTCGGCTTGAGCCGGATACGTCTCTCCCATTGTCTTCTCTCTCGCTCTATCTCTATCGATCTGGCAGGTTGGTGCGAAACAGCGTTGGCGTGGGCCACCCGCGAACAGAGACGCGGGATATCAGCGGCCGGGTCGCATCATGTCGCTCCCTCGCAAAGCGGCCTGATCCCTCCGAGCACCTGACGTGCGAATGTCCGGATCACTTCGAACACGACGGCGGTTTCCTGCCGCTGCGGCTCCATCACGGGCCAGTCATGCAACACGTTCGGGAACATCACCGACGTGATCGGGGTGCCGTTGACGCCAAGCTGTCGGGCCAAGTTCATCGAATCGTCCGCCAGCACTTCCGCGCTCGACGCGAACAGGCAGACTGGGGGAAGCCCGTCGAGGTCACCGAGCAACGGCGAGGCCCGTGGGTCATCCGCTGGCCAGCCCTGCAGATAGCCGTCCGCCGAAGCTTTTGCGGACGCACTGGAGAAGAGCGGATCGGACTTTGCGCAACGTTCGTAGCTCTCGGCGATGATCCGCAGGTCGAGCCAAGGGGAGATGAGGATCAGTCCCGCCAACGGTGCAGGCGGCGCCATGGCGTCGGCAACCGCTAGGGCCAGTCCTCCGCCCGCGGAATCGCCCGAGAGAACGATGGGAGTGGCTTCGGGACGAGCCAACAACTCCATCAGAATGCCGATCACGTCATGGACGGCATGGGGAAACGGGTGCTCTGGCGCCAGCGCGTAATCGGGCAAGATCACCGGCGCGTCGGCCGCTTCCGCAAGGCGGCTGGCGAATGCGACCCAGTCTTTCGCAGAGCCGAGTCGATACCCGCCCCCATGAAGATGAAGGACAACGGCGCCGTTCGCTGCCGGCTCTCCCACAATGCGGCAAGCCACGCCCGCGATCACCTGTTCGCGTGAGGCGAGATCACTGTTCGGCGGACTGGCGGAGCGGCGCGCCAGCAGTGCCGCGTCTGCGGCATGGCCGTCGCGACGGGGGGGCAGGGGATGTCGCATGCTCAGTGTCTTGCAGGCCATCGCTTCACTCCGCCGCCCCGGCCAGTTCCCGGTTCTGCTATCACGCCCAGTCGGCGATCAAGGCATGATCATCCCGCCATTCGGACGGATCACCTGCCCCGTCACGAAACTTGATGCGTCGGAGGCGAGATAAAGCATGGTCATGGCGATATCGACCGATTGTCCTACTCGGCCCAGGGGGATCATCGCGGAAATTTCCGCAAATCGGCGTTCCTTGGCGACCGGATCGACCTCGCCGGTGACACTGCGAAAGCGGTACTCGACCATCGGGGTGTCGATGAAGCCTGGCGCAACGGCATTGACGCGGATGCCGGCAGGCCCTGTCTCGACTGCCAGCGTGCGCGTCAGCATGTTAACCGCCGCCTTCGACATCGTGTAGGCCGACAGCCCGTTCGTCGGCATATCGGCGCCACACGACGAGATATTGATGATCGAGCCACGTCGTTGCGGAAGCATCTTGCGCACAGCGGCAGCGCAGCACCAGAAAACGCCTTTCAGATTGATGTCGAGAATGCGGTCGAGTTCCGCCGGATCGGTGTCCGCGACGGTCATGAGCGAAATCACGCCAGCCGCATTGGCCCACACGTCGATCACGCCTTCGCTTGCCGCGAAATCCGCGAACGCAGCGATCTCCTGAGGATTTCGCACATCCAGCCGCTGTGTTGCCACCTGTCCGCCGTTATCTCTCACCAGTTCCGCGGTCCGCTCGAGTTCGGTGGCATTGACGTCGGCGATGATGACCGAGGCCCCAGCCTGGGCGAACGTGATGGCCGCCTGGCGTCCGATGCCGGTCGCGGCACCCACCAGCACCGCCCGGCGTCCGGCCAGCGAAAAGGCTTTCGTTGGATCGTCCATTGTCAGCATCCACTCCTGATCGGTCGCTTCTCTGTCTGGTCGATCACGCCCGCAGCCGATCGCCCGGTTTGCACGGGCGAGGGGCGCGGCTCTGCTTGGAACCAGGACGCTGGCATCCTTGACGACCCTGTCCGACGAGCACCGACACCGATGCCTGCTTTTCTCGCGCACGCCGTGCCAGAGTCAATCCGATTTTTTGACGGTATTGTAAAGTGTGTGCTGTTCCAATCTGCTGCCACTTGATGCAGGTTGGGGCGGCGCGCCCGTTCGTGGGCGCGCGATGCTCTGCCAAGGAGATGCGGGTGACACTGGACCGGTCAACACTCAACAGCCTTGTGGAACGCCTGCAGAAGCTTGAGGATGTCACCGCGATAACGCAACTGATCGCGTCCTACGGCCCGGTAGCCGACACTTGCGACCGCGATGGTCTCGAGCAGATCTGGCACCCGGAAGCGACGTACGAAATCGGTGGAATCGGTGTGTTCAAGGGGCCTGAGGGCATCGCCGAGGCGTTTGCCGGAGAGTTTCACAGTTCAATCGTGAAGAACGGGTCGGCGCACATTTCGTCCACACCCCACGTGGCGATCCACGGCGATGCCGCCACGGCGAAAAACTACGGCACACTGTTCTGGCACGACAAGGGACAATTCATTTGCGGCCGTCTCACCGCCACGTACTGGGAATTGCAAAGGGGCGGGCCACTCGGCTGGCAGGTGACGAAGCGCACGACCATTCTGTTGGACGGCCAGGACGAAGCCCGCGATCTTCTGGCCAAGGCATTATGACGATCGGTGGCGGCGCCATTTATGGGTTCACGACCTAGTCTGAACGGCGGAACCGCCGTGCCGAGGTGAGCGGCCTTCGCAGGCGGTGTTCGTCGCACAAGGATAATCCGGAGGGGTAAAGCTATGACATTGGGTGAATTGGCCAATTCCCAGATATGGGCTTCGGCTGAGAGCGGCGTTCTCAGGATCGTTCTCAACCGTCCGGACAAACGCAACGCCGTCAGCGCGGCCATGTACGACGCGTTGGCACGCCTGCTGGCGTATGCCAGGCAAAGCCAAGATATCGGCGCGGTGGCGATACTTGGGACCGGTCAGGACTTCTGCGCCGGGACCGATCTTGCGGAACTCGAGGCAGGCCGTCCGTCCCGCCCCTTTGAAGAACGGGAAGTTGGTCGGTTTCTTCGGGAAATCGTGTGGTTCGACAAACCCCTTGTCGCGGGCGTGCGGGGCCGCGCGATCGGATTCGGCTTCACACTCCTGCTGCATTGCGACGTTCTGTTCGTTGCCACGGATGCGCAACTCAGTGCGCCGTTCGCGCGGCTGGGCTTCGTGCCGGAAGCAGGGGCCAGCCGTTTGCTGCCCGCGCGCGTCGGCTATCGGAATGCCTTCCAAATCTGTGCCCGGAACGGGGTTCTCGTGGGCAGCGACGCGGAACGGTTCGGCCTCGCGACCGCCGCCCTCGCATCCTCCGAAGTCGATGCTGCCACACTGGCGGAAGCTGTGACGCTGGCGGGCCAACCCCGGGATTCGCTGCGCGCGATCAAACGGCTGATGATGTCGCCGGACGAGACCTGGGCTGCGATCCGGCGCGAGATGCACGAATTTGCGGAACTCAGGGCCAGTCGGGTTTCGGTTTAGCCGAATGCCAAGCTCGCCACGTAGACAGGCGCAAATGCAAGGGAGAGGGATGATGGGCACGGTAAACGAGGCGGTCCAACAGACGCTTGACAGACTCGTCGCCGAGGGCGCCGAAATCGGGGTGCAAGTCTGTGCGTGGCTTGGTGAGCGACAGATTGTCGATTGCTGGTCGGGCGTGGCCGACCCTGCGACCGGTCGCGAGGTTGATGGCGATACGCTCTTCAACGTTTTCTCTGTGTCGAAGGCCGTGACGGCCGTGGCCCTGCACATGCAGGTCGAGCGCGGTCTGGTCGACTATGACGCGCCGGTCGCCTGCTATTGGCCCGAGTTCGCGCAAGCCGGCAAAGGTGATGTGACCGTGCGTCATGTTCTCAGCCACGTTTCCGGTGTGTTGCGCATGCCCCCCGACGTCACGCCCGAACGGATGACCAACTGGGACTGGATGTGCCGCCAAATAGCGGCAATGGCACCTTCGTTCCCCGCCGGAACGGGATCCTCATACCAGTCGATGACGTTCGGTTGGCTGATCGGCGAGGTTGTGCGCCGCACCGATCCACAACGGCGTCCGTTTGGTCAATTTGTGAAAGACGAGATCGCGGACCCTCTGGGTGCCGCCGATCTTTGGCTGGGCATCCCCGATGCCGTCGAGCCGCGGATTGCCAGGCTGGACGGCAGCGCCGTTTACGTAGCCCCGAACGATCACCCGATGCGCGAAGCCCAGCCGCTGATCGTCGACCTGATGCCCGACCCGTTCGAGCGCCCCGACGTCCGTCGCGCCTGCATCCCGGCGGTCGGTGGAATTTTCAACGCACGCAGCGAAGCGCGCTTCTGGGCCATGCTGGCCAATGGCGGTGAACTCAACGGCGTCCGCCTGTTGTCGGCGCAACGCATCGAGAGCTTTCGCGAACTGCGGGCCCACCATGATGCACCCGACCCGGTGTTCTTCGGCATGATCGTGCCGATCGCGTGGTCGGGCTTCTGGCTCGGCGGCGCGGCCGCACCCCCGTCCTCGGCCCCGCGCAACATGCGCGCGCTTTGCCACCCCGGCATGGGCGGCTCAATCGGCTGGGCCGATCCGGATCTCAAACTGGCGGTTGCGATCTGCCATAACCGCATGTTCGATGCGCCCGACATCGCTCATGACAGTCGGACCATCATCGGCGACGTGATCCGGAGCGCGCTTTGAAGACCGATTACATCATCGTTGGCGCCGGTTCTGCCGGATGTGTGCTCGCTGACCGGCTGTCCGAAAATCCGAACCGTTCGGTGCTCCTGGTCGAAGCCGGGCCGAACGACGCCAGCCCGTACATCCACATGCCGCGTGGCGCCGGCAGGCTCTACGCCGATCCTCGCCATGTCTGGCACTTTCAGACCGAGGCCAACGATGCGGCTCCCTCCGAAACCTGGATGCGTGGCAAGGCCATCGGGGGATCGTCGTCGATCAACGGTATGATGTACTTCCGTGGTCAGCCGGAAGACTATAATGCGTGGGAAGCACTCGGTGCCAGAGGATGGGGCTGGGACAAGATGAGCCGCGCGTTCCGGGCGATGGAACGGCACGAACTGGGTGACGGCGAAGGGCGCGGCGGCGACGGGCCGCTTGGCATCACGATCGAGCCGAACCACGATCCGCTCTCCGAGGCCTTCATCGCCGCAGGGGTGCAGATGGGCCTTCCCCGGGTCGAGGATCTCAACGCGTCTGGTCGTGATGGTGTCGGCTACGCGCCGCGCACCATCTGGAGGGGCCGGCGACAGAGTGCCGCGCGAACCTTCCTCAAGCGGGCACGGCGCCGGCCCAACTTGCGCGTGCTGACCGGAGCAATGGTCGATACCGTGCTGTTCGAAGGTCGCAAGGCGGTCGGAATCAGCGCGTCCGTCGGTGGCCGTGTGCAACGGTTCGATGCGGGGCGGGAGGTCATCATCTCGGCAGGTGCCATCATGTCACCGCAAATCCTGCAACGGTCCGGTATCGGACCCGCCCGATTGCTCGGTGATTGCGGCATTCCCGTTTTCGTGGATAGTCCGGGTGTCGGCCGGCACATGCTCGAACATCGTCTTTTGCAAATGGTGTTCGATCTCGCCGGGCCGCACAGCCAGAACCCGCAACTGAACGGACTGCGCCTCTTCGGCAATGTCTTGCGTTACTACCTGACGGGACGCGGTCCGATGGCAGCCGGCTACGGAAGCGTCGGCGCATTCGGTACTGTGCTGCCCGAATCCGCAACGCCCGACATCGAGATCCTGCTGTCGCCGGTGGTGGCTGCTGCGGACGCGACGGGCCGCATGACGATCGATCCGCGGCACAGCATAACGTTATTCGGCTACCCGCTGCGGTCGCGCAGCGAAGGCTCCGTGGAAATCAGCGCCCGTGATCCTGCCGCCCCCGCTCGGATCCGCACGGGTTATCTTACCGACCCCTACGATTGTGCGGTTACCGTGGCCATGCAGCGCTATTTGCGTACCTGGATGACGCGTCCGGCTATCGCCCCCATGATCTCGGGCGAGCGTGAGCCTACCCGTTCGCTTCAGACCGACGACGAGATCCTCGACGGCTTCCGTCGGATCGGCCAGGCCGGATGTCATGCCTGCGGAACGTGCCGGATGGGTGATTTCGCCGATGCCGTGCTCGACGAAACGCTGGCGGTGCGCGGCGTCGATCGTTTGCGGATCGTCGACGGATCGATCATGCCCACGATGGTGTCCGCCAACACAAACGGCCCGATCATGGCGTCCGCCTGGAATGCGGCGGATATCATTATCGCGGCAGCGACGGGGCGGGCTGACGAGGACGGCACTTCGGCGCGGAGATCCCCGGCAAGCACGATGATCCCGGCGCTGTGGTTCCCCTGTGAGAACGATACAGGATATGGAGCCACTCCGGTTCGAGTCACGTTGACAGGACAATCAGAATTTGACGGTTCTGACAATTTAGTGTGAAGCAGGACCCACTGAAGCATTGATGCGACGGGGGCCGAGGGGTAATGCCTACTTCCTGCCGGTCCACGATCCTGCGGATCAGCTTCTCGTGATCGTTCTGAATTCTGGCAAGGGCTTCAATGATACAATCTGACCGACAGACGGCGCGGGGAACCTCGCTCGCAGGGGTAAAAGTTTTGGATCTGTCCAGAGTGCTGGCGGCCCCACTCGCTGCGCAGATACTCGGCGACCTTGGCGCGGAAGTGGTCAAGATCGAGCGGCCAGGCACCGGTGACGATTCGCGCAATATCGGCGGCGTTGCACTTGATGGTCATGATGGCCCCACATCGGAGCGATCGTTTTTCCTGTCATGTAACCGTAACAAGCAGTCGCTCACGCTCGATCTTGCCAATCCAGCGGCACAAGATGTGCTCAAGCGGCTTGCGGCGAGTGCAGACGTACTGATCGAGAACTACAAGGTTGGCACGCTGGACAAGTATGGGCTTGATTATGACAGCCTCGCTGCGTTGAATCCCAGGCTGATCTATTGCTCGGTTACAGGTTACGGCCAGGATGGTCCGCGCGCTCCCGAGCCTGGCTACGATCCGGTTTTCCAGGCCGAAAGCGGGATCATGAGCATCACCGGGTTCCCCGATCGTGAACCGGTCAAGGCGGGCACCTATCTCGTCGACATCCTCGGCGGGCACAACGCGGCGATCGGCATTCTTGCCGCGCTGAACGACCGGGCCAACTCCGGGTTGGGACAACATGTCGATATTGCGCTGTTCGATTGCGCGTTGGCATCGCTGGCCACTGTGGGTCAGTCCTACCTTGTTTCAGGGCATGTCCCTGGGCGGCAAGGCAATGGCCCGCTGAGCGGTGGGCCGTCGGATGTGTTCAACTGTTCTGACGGTTCTGTCTACATTATCGCCGGCCTCGATCGCCAGTTCCAGAAGCTGTGCGCGGTGCTGAAGCTGGAGCATCTGCCGAGCGAGCCCAAGTTCGCGAAGACGGCCTTGCGGTATACCCATCGGGCGGAACTGCGAGAGATCCTGCAGCAGGCGATCCAGACCTGGCAGTGCGCCCCCTTGCTGGCTGAGCTTTCGGCCGTCACGGTGCCGGCAGGGCGCGTGAATACTATCGAGGAAGCGTTGTCCGATGATCAGGCGGTCTTCCGCCATATGGTCCGGCCGATGGCGCACCCGCTGTCCGACGATCTCAAGGTGCTTGCGAGCCCTATTCGCTTGTCGCGGACGCCGCCGGTGTACGACCAGCCGCCGCCGCTGCTTGGGGAGCATAGTGACAGTGTCCTCAACCGGTGGCTCGGCATGTCGGCGAACGACGTTGACGCGCTTCGTGGCAATGGTGCGATTTAGATCGCACGGCTCTGAATCGGAATTGAAAAACAATATCTCAGGCCGCGCTCACCCATAGTGTCTCCGAAGTTGGAAGGCGAACTTGGGGCAACTTGCTGAAGTTGGGCAGTGCTTGGCTTCGGGGCCTTCGGGCCCTGACGTACTGATTCGAAAAGGGGAGAGTTCATGGCGTCAAAACCAGTTCCGCAACCGTCCGAGGCGTCGCTACCCTATTGGGAAGCCTGCCGATCGCACGAACTGCGCATCCAGCGTTGCCTTCAATGTGGGTCGCTGATCCATTATCCGAAGCTACGTTGCCCCACCGACGGCGGTACGCAGTTCGAGTGGGCGCTGATGAGCGGGCTGGGGGCGGTGCACAGTTTCGTGATCCCGCGCCGCGCCTTCCACCCTGCGTTCAAGGACGAGGTCCCCTACGTCATCGCGATTGTAGAGCTAGACGAGGGGGTTCGGGTACTCACGAACATCGTGGGGGTAGAGCCCGATGACGTGCACGCCGGGATGCGGGTGACGCTGGAGTGGGACGATGAAGCGGGCGAATATCCCCTCGCCAAATTCAAGCCCATCGCGGGAGGACGCGCATGACCCTTCATCGCAAGGCAGCTGTCACAGGGATTGGCGAAACCCAGTACAGCAAAGGCTCCGGCATGTCCGATCGGGACTTGCAACTGCAGGCTGTGGAACGGGCCATCGCCGATGCCGGCATCAATCCGAACGAGATCGACGGCATCATCCCTTCGCCTCACGGCAACGGCTTCACCAGCGAGGGTTTCAACGAGCATCTTGGCCTGAAACGGCTGGCGTTCTCGGCTACGGTCCATTTCGGGGGAGCGAACGGCCTCACCGCGATGCACGGTGCCGCCATGGCAGTAGCGAGCGGTTCGGCGCGGCATGTCTTGGTCGTCGCGGGGCGCAACGGGTACTCGGGCACGAAAATTTCGGCGCGGCCGCAACTGCTTCAGGCCAACTTCGAAGCGACGCGCGAGTTTGAGAGCCCGTTTGGCGCGACGGTGCCCATGCACTTCTATGCCCTGATGGCGCAGCGCATGATGCACCTGTACGGCACCACCAGTCGCCAGTTGGGCATGGTCGCCGTTACTCAACGCGCGCATGCCATGTTGAATGACAATGCGATCATGCAGACGCCACTGTCGATCGAAGAGCATCAGCAGTCCCGCATGCTGGTGGACCCGCTTCACCTCTTCGATTGCTGCATCGAATCGGATGGTGCCGCAGCGTATATCGTCAGTGCGGCAGACGTCGCGCGCGATTGCCGCAACCCACCGGCGTGGATACTCGGTATCGCCGAAGGCCATCCGGACTCGCCCTCGTCGATCGTCACGAGGTCCGACACGCTGCGATCGGGCGTCGGCATAGCGGCGCCCTACGCGCTCCAGATGGCCGGTATCACGCCGCAAGATTTGCAGGCTGCAATGCTGTACGATCCGTTTTCCTTCCTCGTCATCTTGCAACTCGAAGCTCTGGGCTATTGCAAGCCGGGTGAGGGGGGATCCTTCGTCGAATCCGGGGGCATCGCGCTTGATGGCGCCTTGCCGACGAATACGCACGGCGGGTTGCTGTCCCAGGCGCATTCGGTGGCAGGGATCAACCATCTGTGTGAGGCGGTAAGGCAGCTTCGCGGAACTGCAGGCAAAGCCCAGCTCGATCTATCGGGTCCTGTTGTCGTGACCGGGAACGGTGATTTCGGGGACGGGGCGGTTGCGATTCTGTCGAACACATAGGCCGTTTGGGGCGGGCGTTGGCCGTGGCGGAATGGCAGACCGATCCGCCACGGCAGACCGGCTCGTGCGACAATAGCCTTAACTTGGCGTTGGGCCATTGCTTCTCCTGAGCCTGCCGCACTCGCCATCATTGAAGTTGCCACGCTGGGCAACGTGGCAAATCGGTCAGAGCTGCGACCGACGATCGCCTTTGCCTCCGGCCGTGGCGTTGCGGAATTTGTCCACGCCACCTGGAAGCGTAAGCTATCCCAGGAACTCTCTCAGGTCTGGCAGAAACGTTTCGAACCGATCATGGTGCACCCAGTGCCCGGCATCTGCATAGCTGGTCACGCGCGCGTTTCTGAAATTCGCAATGCGCGGGTCCTTCTCTGGGTGGTGCGCCCAACTGTTCGCGCCATGGACCAACCATACAGGGCATTCGATCGCATTCCAGCTGTCCTCCATCTGTTCACCAGGTAAGCCCATCGCAATGAACGAGCGGACATAATTGTCGTATTTCCAGCTCCAGGTACCGTCCTCGTTGCGGACGGTACCGTGCTTGGTCAGATGCATTGCGCGATCTGACGAGAGATGGCTGTTTTCCTGCTTCATACGGGCCAGCGCTTCGTCCAGCGTGGCATATCGCCGGGGCAAGCGCGCGCTCAAGGCGCGGCGGTCGGCGATCCAATCACGCCACGCCTCGGTTGGCGTTTTCGCCTCATCCCGATCGAAGTGGCTGATGCCGACGCCCTCGATAAGGGCGAGCCGGCGCACCCGTTCGGGATAAAGGCTGGCGTAACGCAGCGAGATGGCTGCCCCCAACGAGTGGGCGACGATGGACACAGGTTGCGCACTGATCTGATGGATCAGCTGCGTAAGATCTGAGACATAGAAAGGCAGGGCATAGCTTCCGTCCGGAGACCACGCGCTGTCCCCGTGCCCGCGTAGATCGGGGCATATGATGTGCCAGTCGCGACAAAGCTCGCGAGCGATCCAGTCCCAGTTGCGAGCATGGTCCATTCCTCCGTGAACCAGGACCAGCGGCGGTGCCGCCAGGTTGCCCCAATCGAGATAGTTGAGCGCAAGCCGTTGCGAGAAAAACCTGTGCGACGTGGGTTCGCCTTCGTTCATATGCTACTCTTGTAATTCCACGTTGAAGGATGAAACAGCAACGCCACACGATGCTGCAACACCCCGGCCTTGGTCGAGCCGGCATTTTCGGTCGACCCCGGTTGGGAGACGGGCAGCGAGGTCGAGGGAATTCGGCGGCGCCGGATCCGGAACTGCCCAGGTCAGGACGTCATCAGGAGCTGGCGCAAGGTTGTAGCCAGGCGCCTCGGCTGATCCAGCATCACGTGATGAGCGGCATCGGGAATCGCGGTGAAAGTTGTTCCGGCAGGCGCCTGCGCCTGTTGTGCCCTGCGGATGCAGGAAGGGGTTAATACAGATTGCTCCCCATACACGAACGTCAGTGGGCATCAGCTTTGATCCAAGACATCGAAGCTATTGAAGTAGCGTAGCTTTTGAACGTAGTCGGGATCGAAGCACCAGCGCCACGAGCTATCCGTGTCCTGAACCAGGCCATGCCGCGCCACTTCATCCACCAGCCATGTGTTCTGGCACTCTTGGGGCGGCGAGAGACGGAACCGGCTCAGAGCCTCACGTAGGGTTTTGTATCGCCGTGGTTTTGTCGACGATGACGGTCCCTTGTCCTGCGCCATGCCGGTGTCGACCATGACCATGCGCGCCAGTTTTTCGCCGTGGTGCGCAGCGAGCACCGCTGCTGAGTGGGCCCCGAAACTGTGAGCAACCAACGCCGGCTTGGCGCCTCCGTCCAAAAATCCCGCATCGTCCATGACTGCGAGCATTTCTTCGGCATGCATATCGAAGCTATATTCGCTCCGCCACGCTGATCTGCCCATGCCGGACAAAGAGAGCGAGGCTACGCGGAACTCTTGGGCGAGGAGAGGGGCGACGGGCCCCCACCAGCGCGAGTGCGCGAAGAGGCCATGAACCAGCAACAGTCCGGGCCGGTCTCCCTGGCCCCACGTGCAGTATTCGATGTCGGCGCCCCGCACCGTCACATTGCGGCTCTCTGGCTCGGTTAGCTTGACTTGTGACATCCAGCGCGCTGCCGGCGGTTGCGCACCGCCGAAGCGCGCGAGCGGATACTTGGTCATTGCCATGGTGCTGGCCTTGATGCTCACGAGCGTTCCGTCGCCCTAGACTGATCGCAGTATGACGAAGACGTCATATCAAGGTGAGGGCACGGTGCGCCCTCCTTGACGCGGTGCGAGATCGCAGCCGTCTGGGGGCGGCACCGTTGAATGGCATCCGGGTCAGTCGTCTTCCCATATTGCGAGAGCATCGAGCGCTTCGATCTCGCTGCCGTCGACACGCAGGGGATTGATCTCGAGCGCCGCAAGCTTTGGCCCCAGATCGATCGCTGCGGCCGCGATGGACTCAATGACCTTGGCGAGTTGCTCGACATCGACCGGTTTTGAGCCGCGGTATCCGGCAAGAAGCTTGGCTGCCCGCAGCGACTTGATGGCGTTTGCGATATCTTTCGCCGAAGTCCCTGCGAGCCGGAGCTGGACGTCTTGCATGACTTCAACCCAAATGCCGCCCAGACCGATTGCAAGCACCAGGCCCCATTGCGGATCGCGCGCGACACCCACGACGAACTCGAGAGCCGATGACCGCATCGGCGCAATCAAGGCGCCATCGATGCGGGCTTTCGGATTGTAGGCGAGGGCTCGTTCGATCACCGTTCGGACGGCATCGTCGACCTTGTCACCGGCGACGTTGAGCAGGACTCCTCCCGCTTCGGTCTTGTGAAGGATGTCGGGAGAGGCGATCTTGACGACGAGCTTGTCACCCAGCCGGCTCGTGATATCGGCCACGGCCTGACCGGCCTGGATGACTTCAAAGGGAATTGTGGGCACCCCCTTGCTCGCGAGGTAGCGCAAGGTTTGGGTCTCGGAACTGGGTCGAGCATCGGTCGCCGTCGCCAAGCGGCGAAGCGGCGCCGGCATGTCGTCAAGGTGCCGCGACCACCGGAAGATGCGGGCGGCCGCGTCGATGAAGGTGTTGAGGCCGCCCGTAACGTGCGGCAGTTCCGCATCGGCGATCGCCTGATCACCCACCTCGGTCACCGGGGTGACCGCTTGATTGACCATTGCCCCGGGCACCGAGATTCGCTTGAACCCGCGACCAAGCGCCCGCAGGAGCTCGCCGCTGGCGCCCACTTCCACTTTGGCTGGCAGGGGCTGCACGACCCCGATCATTGCCACGCCAGGATCTTCGCCAACGATGGCAAGCGCATCTTCGAACATTTGCGGCTTGGCAACGACCCCGCCGGTAACGTCGAGGGGGTTCGAGGCCGTGCAAAAATCGGGCAACACGTTGGACAGCTTCTGGATCGTTTCCGGGGCGAACGGAACTAGCTCTACCCCTGCGCTGGCTGCAGCATCGGCGACGATCTCGCAGGCTCCGCCTGAAATCGAGAGCATGCCGAGCCCGCCCTTGCCAATCCGGCCGGTATGGCCAGCCAGCGCAGCGGTCAGAACAGCATCTTCCAGAGAATGGACGCGAATGATGCCGTAATGCTGGCAAACGGCGTCGAATGCCGAATCGTCGCCGACCAACGCACCCGTGTGAGCGGCTGCAACCTGCGCACTGAGCGGGCTTGCGCCGACCTTGATCATCACCAGCGGCTTGGAATGCTGCTGCGCCAGTTCCGCCATCGCCAGGAACCGTTCGGGATTGCGCACCGTCTCGATAAAGAAGCAGATCGCGCCCACCCGGTCGTCTGTAATGATCTGCGGCGCAATTTCCGTGAAATCGATGTCGGCCTCGTTTCCGGTTGCGACAATGTGGCTCAGCCCGATCCCCTGTTGATGGGCGAAACGCGCCATGCCGCTGGCGATGGCTCCGCTCTGCGAAACGATTGCCAGATTGCCGACGCGGAGCGGCACTTGGGATTTCAGCGTGCCGGCCGTGGTTCGGTCGAGGTAGTTGATGAATCCGAGGCAATTCGGCCCCATCATGCGGATGCCGTTTTCATGCATCTTGGCAAGCAGCGCATCCTGCCTTGCCTTGCCCTCAGCGCCGAGTTCGCCGAAACCCGAGGCCAGCACGACGGCATAGCGGATCCCCGCCTCGCCCGCCTCTTCCACCTTCTCGATAATCCCGTCTCCGGGTATCATGAACACCGCAATGTCGGCCTTGCCGGTGAGTTCGCGCATGTCCGTGACAGTGGAGCGGTCATGGGCCTCGCCGCCGCTGCGCGAAACCAGAAATGTGCGCTCATCGAACCCGATCAACTTGCTGGCCGCAAAGGCGGTACGGGAGAAGGCGGAACGGTCACTCGCGCCGATCAAGGCAACGCCGCGCGGGTTCAGAAATCCGTCGAGAGTGGCCAGTTTTGTCGTGAGGGCTGCATCAGCGTTCATCAAGTTTCTTCCCGAGAAATTGCTCGCCCGCCTTGTCAGGCTGGTCCTCCAACCGAGGGCATTCCTCGGTGGGAACAGGCGGATTGTTCAATGCCACACCGCAACCAGGGGCGCAGTCTCGGTATTCCCCGCAAGGCCCGCCCCTAGCCATCTTTGTCAGTCGCGCATCTCTCGCATGCATTGACAATGTCGTCAAGTTTGCCTTTTCTGCCGAGGCCGGTGGACGCCCACTTTGTCAGTACCCAGCACCAGTGGAGTGCCGGTTTGGGGGCATAGTCCATGAGCTGGTCGGTACGACGGTGTTCGGCTTCCTGGCTCGCCGCGAGCGCGGTCTTCGCGCACATGGACTTTGGTGCAGCTGACAACCGGGGCTGGTCTGTCACTTGACGATGGTGTCAAATACGGGCAGGGTGCGCGAGCTGTTTTGGAGAGAGCAATGGTCACGGATTTAGCCGGGAAGTTTCGCGGTGAGCTGCTGGACGCGGACGGTCATGTTTACATGGAGCCAGGCGCTTTGGCGGAGTTTGCGCGCGAACTGGGTGGAGCGCTGGCGCAGGATTTCTACAAGCGGCAGGTCGAGTCCGAGGAGTTTGCAGCGAGCCGTGCGAACAACCGTGCGGAGTTGTGGTCGACCAAGGGCTTGAGCGCGCTCGGCGCCTATGATGCGCAAGAGCGGCGCGAGGCGCTTGATATGATGGGTGTGAAAGCCCAGCTGGCGTTTCCCAATACGGGTTCGGCGGAATTGCGGATCGATTCGGACGCGGCGCGGCGCGCCTGCCGGGTGTACAACGACTTCGCGATCGACTGGACGAAGAACGCGGGGCGGCGCGCACGGGCGGTGGCGCAAATCAACATGTCGGATCCGGACTGGGCGGTGGCCGAACTCGATCGTGTCCTCAAGAACGGCGCGCTGGCCGTGACGCTGCCGTGTCACCGGCCGCCGGCCGGGGTCTCCCCGGCGCATTCGATCTGGGACCCGTTCTGGGCGCGCCTGGAGGAGGCCAATGTCCCGGCGACGCTGCATCTGGGTGCGTCGGGGCTGTTGTCGTGCCGCAATCCCGGTGACGAGATGTTCCCTGAATTCGGCTGGGGTGAGTCCGAGACGCTGCGGCGCAAGCCCGCCGAGCGGGGCGGTGGCGAAGAGGCGATCAGCCCCTATTTCATGCTCGTGGCGCACGTCGGGCCCGAGGTGTTCCTCCAGACCATGGTCATGGGCAAGGTCTTCGAACGCTTCCCGCGCCTGCGCTTCGGCGTGATCGAACTGAGCGCCGAATGGGTCGGCGCGGCCGCCGAGCGCATGGATAGCTGGACCGACTTCATGGCGAAGGTCGGCGTGACCTACGAAATGAAGCCCAGCGAATTCCTCAAGCGCAACGTGCGCGTGACACCCTTCTGGCACGAGGACCTGCCGCGGATCATCGATCGCTACGGCCTCGAAGATGTCTGGGTGTTCAGCACCGACTACCCGCACCTCGAAGGCAGTCGCGACCCGATCGGAAAGTTTCGCAATCACCTCGACAAGCTTCCTGACGGATACGATCAGCGCTTCTTCGTCGATAACAATCGCCTCCTCTTCCCAGATACCTGAATCGGCGAGGCCGTCGGCCAGGCGGATTTTAACGTTTCACAGTCCCGGATGCGTGCGCGCTCCGAGCTTCAGTGCGATGGGGTCGCTTCGAATATGCAGTTAACCTTGCTTCTGGAAATGGGGGCAGACTCGCTCCCCGACCGCGTTGCTGTCACCGATACCGGCGGGGCGTTGTCCCTGGGTGAGGTGGCTGCACGCGCCAGAACCGCTGCGACTGTGCTGCGTGATGGGCAGGGCGACAAGGTCGTCTTCCTCGGGCAAAATGGCGCTTCCCTGCCTGTAGCGCTGTTTTCCAGCAGTCTCGTCGGCAAGCCGTTTGTGCCGCTCAACTATCGGCTGACGGACGAGGATTTGCGCAAGTTGCTCGTCCGGGCCGCGCCGTGCACCGCAATCGTCGATGACGATATGCTCGAGCGCGCAGCAGGCGTGGTGGGTGTCGACGTTATTGCGCGAAGTGACTTCGACAAGGCCTGTACCGAGGGCACCGACGAGCCGGTCGAACCGCTCTCCGAGAGCGACATTGCCATCCTGCTCTTTACAAGCGGCACGACCGGAGAACCGAAGGTCGCCGTGCTGCGCCACCACCATCTGACCAGTTACGTCTTCTCTACCGTCGAATTCATGAGCGCGGATGAAAGCGAAGCGGCAATGGTTGCGGTGCCGCCCTATCACATTGCGGGAATTTCAGCGATCCTGACCGGTCTCTACAGCGGGCGGCGCATTGTCTATCTGCCAGCTTTCACGCCAGAGGCCTGGGTCGAAACGGCGGCCAACCAAAAGATCAGCCATGCCATGGTGGTTCCGACGATGCTCGATCGCATCCTGGATCTGATGGAGCGAAATGGCCATACGCTGCCGCACTTGAAAGCGATCTCCTACGGCGGTGGCCGAATGCCGCAGCCGGTTATCGAGCGCGCCATTCGGCTGCTGCCCCATGTCGACTTCGTGAACGCCTACGGCCTGACTGAAACCAGTTCGACCATCGCCGTGCTCGGGCCCGAAGATCATCGGCTGGCCTCTGGCTCTTCCGATCCCAATGTGCGCCGTCGCCTCGGGTCCGTCGGCAGACCGCTGCCGACCCTCGAGTTGGAGGTGCGGGATCCCGAAGGCAATGTGCTGCCACCCAATGAGAGTGGCGAGATCTACGTCCGCGGTGACCAGGTTGCCGGCGAATATCTCCACAAGAAGGCCATTCAAGAAGACGGCTGGTTCGCCACCAACGATGCGGGCTGGATCGACGATGATGGGTACCTGTTCGTGGAAGGTCGCCTCGATGATGTGATCGTCAGGGGCGGTGAGAATATCTCGCCTGGTGAGATCGAGGACGTTCTGCGCCAGCATCCGAAGGTCAGAGATCTGGCCGTCTTTGGCGTTGAAGACAATCAGTGGGGTGAAAAGGTGGCATGCGTGGTCGTTCCGGTAGATTCTGCACCGGACATCGCCGAGCTGACAGCTTGGGTGAAGACCCGCTTGCGCTCCACCAAGACACCCGAGGCCTGGGCATTCTGGGACGAACTTCCATATAACGATATGGGCAAACTGCTGCGCAGGGTGGTCAAGCAACAATTCATCAGCGCCATCGCCGTCGCCGGGTGAGTTCCGTTTAAAGCGCGTGTCTACGGGAGATCATCCCCGACGTGTCGAAAAGGGATCGCGGGGAAAACGCGAGCTATGGAGAGTGTCGGGATATGGCAAGGCTTGACGGGAAGGTCGCGATCGTCACCGGGGCAGGCCGGCCCGGCAATATTGGTGTCGCGATCTGCGAGGCCTTCCTGCAAGAGGGCGCGATCGTTCTTGCGACCGATCTTCGCGATGAATTTCGGTCGGCCATCGAGGAGGCGCTGGCGCATCATGGGCAAGACCGCTTCCGCTTCGAGCGACACGACGTCACATCCGAAACCGATTGGGAGCGGATCGCCGAGATAGCTGCGTCGGCGTTCGGGCAACTCGATGTGCTGGTCAACAACGTTGGCATCGGCGCGAACGGAAACGTCCGCAGCACGAGCCTGGCGGAGTTCAGGCACCAGATGGCGGTGAACCTCGAATCCATTCTGATCGGCATGCAGGTGTGCGCCCCGCTGCTCGCGCGTGCGAGCGAGCGGTTTCGCAGTGGATCCATTATCAACACGTTGTCGATGGCATCCTACCTGCCGAGCGGCGTGAACATGGCATATCAGGTGTCCAAGGCGGCCGGCCGGATGTTGACCTTATGCGCCGCAGACGAGTTTGGCGCCGACCTGATCCGCGTCAATTCCGTTCATCCCGGCGTGACCGACACCCCGCTCTTGCGCGAAGGGTTCGAGAGCTATGTTCAACGTGGTGTTTACCAGTCTACGGACGAGGCGATGCAGATCATTGTCGGCCGCAGCCTGCTGAAGCAAGCCGGTACACCCGAAGACCTTGCGCACGCCTATGTGTATCTGGCTTCCGATGAGTCAGCGCTGGTGACAGGCGCTGCGCTCTATCATGATGGCGGAATCGGGCGGCAGTTTTGAGACCCTGGTGCGCTTGCGGCGGCGCTCTCATCGGACAGCTTGGCACCAGTCGGATCGAGCGAAAGGCATGTCGGCAAAGCATCCGCCAAACTGGAGAGAAAGAATGGCCCGTTTTTTGTTGATGGTCTACAGTTCGCCCAAGGCTGGACAGGAGCAGGATTACCACACGTGGTACCAACAGCAGCACCTTGACGACGTGGTCGCGTTGGAAGGTTTCGTCGGTGCCAGCCGGTATGCGCCCGTCGCCATGCCTGGGCTCGAGGAAGGCAATCGGTTTCTGGCTGTCTACGAAATCGAAGCGGAAAGCCATGAGGCAGCGATGCAGACCCTGGCTGAACGGGGCAGCGAAATGACAATGTCGCCGGGGTTCGACCCGGCTTCGGTCAAGATGCAGCTCTTTAAATCCATCGGTGAGCGGGTATCCGGCAGTTGAACTTTCAATGACATTCCATTGATGACGGCCTCACGTTGTCCTCCCGGCAGCTCGGCGAGGTTCGCAGCCCCCCGTGGCACAAGAAGACAGGGTCGTGAGTGCGCGCTGGATTAGGTCGTGAACGACCTAATGCCGCATCCGGTTGAGATGGCCGTAGCGCGCCGGACTCATGGCGACAACCTCGCAACCCGGAAACTGGCAGGAGAAGGACATGGCGGCTCTGAGATTTGATGGCATGGTAGCGATTGTGACCGGTGGCGGCGGGCAAAAACCCAGTCTGGGTCGATCGCACGCTTTGTTTCTCGCCAGTCGCGGTGCGAAAGTCGTGGTGAATGACATCGGCGTGGGACCGGACGGTCGCAACGAAGTGCCGGCAAGCGCCGCAGCCCTGGTCGACGAGATTCGCGCGGCGGGCGGAGATGCGGTGGCAGACACCAACAGCGTTGCCACTCCGGACTCGGCCAAGGCCGTGGTTCAAACCGCGCTCGAAACGTTCGGTGCGATCCACATCGTGATCAACAATGCCGGCGTGGCTCTGCTGGCGCCGTTCGAAGAACTGAGCGACTGCGACATCTCCCGCATGCTCGACGTCCACATGCTCGGACCGATCTGGATGTGCCGCGCTGCTTGGCCGCATATGAAGCAGCAGCGTTATGGGCGCATCGTCAATGTCGGTTCGACAGCGATGTTCGGGATTTACGGTACGTCGGTGTATGGTGCAGCCAAGGGCGGCACCTATTCATTGACCCGTGCCCTGGCGGTTGAGGGAGAAGACTACGATATCAAGGTCAACACGATTTTGCCGATGGCAGGAACGGTCGCGATCAGCCATCTTCAATCGGACTCGGAATTGACCCGGGCTCAGTTGCAGCAGTCGCCTGAACTTGTCTCGCCGGTGGTGGGCCTGCTTGCGCACCAATCCTGCCCCTGTTCAGGCAAGGCTATCGAAGCGGGCGGTGGGAAAGCCTACGATGTGGTGCTCGGGACCACGACCGGATACCAGTCATCCGCCATATCCATCGAGAATCTGGCCGACAACTGGGATCAGGTCGTCGATCAGGCCGGACTCAAGATTGCGCCTGATACCCTGCGAGATCTGCGCATGTCCTTGAAGGCCTATAAGCCGGCTTGAACCCCTTCCGACGGTCGAGAGCTTCTTTTCGGGTCACTTGGTACCCGTTAACGAGACAGCCAAGGGCTGTCCTTCTGCGCGTCCCGACCGTTCGAGGCTGATGTGCAAATCGCCGCAGCCCACTGGGCGCGCGAAGACCAGGGCGATCTTCGCGCCACTCCAGATCCGTTATTCGATCGTGACGCCCTGCATGTTGCCTTCGTCGCGCCAGGCATCAAGCATACCCCAAAATTTGCGCGCACCGCCCCCGTAGGAGTCGGCGAAATAGCCGATCTTCTTTTTGACGTCGCCCTCGTTGTTGTAGAACCCGGGCGTACACTCGGCCCAGAAACGCTCTGCGTTTCGTGCATTCGCGCGGAAGTCTTCGAGGAACGCCTCCACCGCCTCGCTGGTGGGCTCAAGCGCGCTGGCGCCCTTCCGTGCCGCCTCGGACAGGATATAGGCAATGTGATTGATCTGGTGGGTGATGCCGAACATGAGGTTCAGCGACGCGCCCGCCTGCGTGCGCCCGACAAGGAAGCAGTTCGGGAAGCCGTCGATCATGACGCCCTGGAACGTGCGCAAACCTTCCGACCAATACTCCGACAGCTTGCGCCCGTTGCGCCCCACAATGTCGTAGCCGGCCCGGTCCACATAGGTATTTTCAGACTCGAACCCCGTAGCGAAGATCAGGCAATCGAGCTTGTACTCCTGCCCATTGGCGACCACGCCATCGGCCGTTAGACGCTCCACGCCGATCCCGTCGGTGTCCACCAGATGCACGCCCGGCTGGTTATAGGCTTCCAGATAGGATTCATGGAAGGTCGGACGCTTGCAGAACTGCCGATACCACGGTTTGAGCGCTTCGGCCGTCTTCTGATCCTTGACGATCTCGGAAATCTGAGCGCGGATCCGATTCATGTTCTTGTAGTCGTAGATTTCCAGCAGTTGGCTGCGCTCCTTGCCGGTCAGCGGCCGACCCGCCTTGATCGCCGCCTGCTTCAATGCCGGCCCCATCGCCATCCGGTACAGCTTAGTCCAACCGTCGTTGACGAGATCCTCCTCAACGTCCTCCGCGCCCTCGAGCACCGCGTTGAAATTGGTCATCCGGTCCCACTGCCAGCCGGGCTTCAGCGAAGCGGCCCATTCAGGATCGGTCGGAGTGTTGTAGCGCAGATCGACACAGCACGGCGTGCGCTGGAAGACGTACAGTTCCTTGGACCACTTCGCCAAATGCGGAATGCACTGAACGGACGTGGCACCCGTGCCGATGATGCCGACCCGCTTGTCCTGCAGGCCGACCAGTCCGCCAGTCGTGTCACCCCCCGTGTAGTCATAATCCCAACGGCAGGTGTGGAACGTATGGCCCTTGAAATCCATGATGCCGGGGATCCGCGGCAGTTTCGGCCGGTTGAGCGGGCCATTGGCCATGATGACGTACTTGGCGTGGAACCGGTCACCCCGGTCAGTCACGACTTCCCACTTCTTAGTGGATTCATCCCAGGTCAATCCGGTCACGGCGGTCTGGAACAGCGCATTCTTGCGAAGTTCGTATTTGTCGGCGATGCGGTTGGCCTGCGCCAATATCTCCGGCTGATAGGCATATTTGCTCGTCAACATCGTGCCGGTATCTTCCAGCATCGGCACGTAGACGTAGCCTTCGGTATCGCACGCCGCGCCGGGATACCGGTTCCAGTACCAGGTGCCGCCGACATCGCTGGCGCTATCGATGATACGCAGGTCTTCAAAGCCGGCCTCACGCAGCCGCGCACCCATCACCAGGGACCCGAACCCTGCCCCTACCAGCAGAATTTCGACCTCGTCGAACACCGGTTCACGGCTGAACTCGGCCTTGGCGTGAGGATCTTCCACAAACTGCGCGAAATCGCCCTTCATCCGGACGTAGGTCCGGTCTCCGGCGTCCAGGCGCTTGTCGCGCTCAGCGATGTACTTGGCGTGCAGCTTTTCGGGGTCGAAGTCGATCGGTCCGACGATCTCGGCCACCACAGGAAGAAGTGTCATTAACCCAAACCCTTTTCGATAGCGCGACAACAATGAAGACCGAGTGGTAAGCCGAGGCCGGCACTTGGGACGTTACGGCTCAACCCGTCACCCCCCGAAACCCAGTGCCCCCCAGACCAGACACATCCTATCGACCGGCCCCGTTGCGCCAGCAATCCAATGCCCAACCACGTTCCCTGAACAGGACCCCGGAAACAGTAGCAAACTGCAGTTGTCTTTTTTTGACGATAATGTCAAGTTTCAGCTGCGCACGCATACTGTCCAGCGTTGATCGGCAGATATGGCTCCTATCCGCAACCGTGCGGGCAAACGCAGCCGAACCGAGCATTCCTGGCGCCTCAGACGACACCCAATTCCCTTCAACAGATGGCGTCCTTGAAACGCACGGACATTGGAGATACCTCTCGATTCGCAAAATATGACACCATCGTCACCTAGCGCGTGTACGGTGCATAATCTAGCGTGAGGATGCACAGAATGAATGGGCGAGAGCTAACCGCAGACTCGATTGAAGGCCGCAAGATCATCGTCACCGGCGCCGCAGGCGGAATCGGATCCGGTGTGCTCGCGGGATTGGCCCGCCGCGGCGCGAAGCTGGGCGCGATCTACAACCGCACTCCTCCATCACAAGACCTGCTGGCGTTGGCGACATGGCGGAAGTGCGAACTCGACAACAAGGTTCAGGTCGAGGCACACTTTGCTTCGCTCGCCGATGAACTCGGCGGACTGGATGCGCTGATCAACGTCGCGGGGCTGTGGCGGGGAGGACCGGCGGATACGGCGGATGCCGAGCAGATCGACTTCCTGATTGCGGCCAACCTGAAGACCGTGGTCTTCACCAACCAGGCCGCCTATTCGCACATGAAGGGGAAAGGGGGCCGGATCGTCAATTTCGGCTCGGTCGAGGGCATCGAAGGAAATGTGGAATCGCCCATCTACGCCTCTGCCAAGGCCGCGGTCCACGGGTGGACACGGTCGGCAGCCCTGAGTTGGGGATCGTCAGGTGTGACGGTGAACGCAGTGGCCCCGGTGATGCACACTCCTGTCTACACCCGCATTCGGGAAGCCATGAGTTCAGAAGAACTGCACGAGCACGACCAGGAAATGGCGCGACGGATCGTGATTGGCGGCAAACTCGGAGATCCCGAAAGGGACTGCACGCCATTGCTCGCGTTCCTGGCCAGTGAATCGTCTCGATTTGTCACCGGTCAATTACTGGCCGTTGACGGGGGGCTTCACATGATGGGCGCTTGAGATGGGCGAAATCCACTGCCGGGCCGCGCACAAACTTGACGACTTCGTCAACTTGTGAGAAGTCCGACGAAATAGGCGAATAAGCGGTTTCCTCAAGGGGTTTGACATGGACGATAGAGTCGCGTTGGAACGGACCGCGCGGTCGAATAGCGAAAGATTTACATTTCAGGGCGATGGTTTCGCGATCTCGCCCGGGCCGTTTTTCAACGCGCAAGAGGTCGAGGTCATCGCCGAGCATGCTCGGCGTGTTCTGAACGGCCAGTATGAGACAGGCGTGGCGCCTCGGACGAACAGTGGCGGGCCTGAGGTGGAAAAGCATCCATCCTACATCGAGGCCTCGATGGCCCACGATGCGGACGACGTTCTGGCCCAGGCGATCCGCAATCCTGCGATCGCGGAATGGGCGGCACAGGTCAGCGGGGCGAAGCGCATAAAAATCTGGGGCGCGTCGATCATGCTGAAGTATCCGGGCGGCGAAACCAAGACGATCGTCGGCTGGCACCAGGACCAGCTCTACCTCGATCGGATCATTTCGGGCCCCTCGATCAACATCTGGATCGCACTCAGCGATGTCTATTCCGACAGCGGCCCGGTCCGGTTCATCCCCAGGTCGCATCTCTGGGGCCGCAAGTACGAGACCCGGTTCTTCGACTCCAATGTCGAGGAACAGAAGCGCCAGATCGACGTGCCAGAGGGGGAAACTTGGGAAGAGATCGAGGCCGTTCTCCCCGCTGGCTGGGCGTCGGCGCATCACGCCGAGACCTTGCATGGCAGCAGCGCCAACTATAGCGGCGGTCCTCGACTGAACCTGCTGATCAATGCCGGCATCGACGATTTCACGGTCTTGCCGGAAAGCTACTTCGCCACGCGGGTCGGCGATGATCGGGCAACGCCGGTCATCTATCCCGTCTCTGCTTGAACCGGGCACCCAAACGATCGCGGCAGTTTCGCCGCAATCTGGCGCGTACCCGGCCCCTGCCATGAGTGTCGCACACCGGCGCCGCAGATAACCGACAATCCGAGAGGGCCATGGCATGGGACGGGTAGAACGATCCGCAAATGATGGCCCAAGGTCGGACTCGTCGGCGGCGACAGATGATATGGGCCCGTTCATCGGCTCCATGCATGCTTTCGTGCGGGATCGGCTTGGCGGCACCCTGGACGAAGGATCGCTGGAGCGCCTGACCGGGGGAGCAAGCCAGGAGACCTGGGCGTTCGATGTGCATGGGCCGTCGGCTCGCAACGCGAGGCTGATCTTGCGCAGAGTGCCAACGGACGTGGCGCTCGCCGACATCGGCATCGGCCCGGCGCGGGAAGCCTGGCTGATGCAGCGGGCCGCCGCTGCGGGCGTGCCGGTCCCAGCCATCGTTCACGTGCTGGAGCCCGCCGACCAGCTGGGCAGCGGGTTCATATCCGCTCGCGTCGACGGCGAAACACTCGCCGTCCGGATCAACCGGGACGAGCAATTCTCGGCCATCAGGCCGGATCTGGCGAGGCAGTGCGGCGCGGTCCTTGCCGGCATTCACGCCATCGACCTGAGCGATGCGCCGGACTTGCCGTATCGCCCCGCGCGCGTGCAGCTTCTCGACCTTGAGCAACTTCACCGCAGCGCCCCGGTTCGCAGCCCCACGTTCGAACTCGCTCTGCGCTGGCTGTCGCTGAACCTGCCCGAAGACGACGGCGCGCGCTGCCTTGTGCATGGTGATTTCCGCAACGGCAATCTCATCATCGGGCCGGATGGAGTCCGCGCCGTGCTGGACTGGGAGCTGGCTCATATAGGCGATCCCATCGAAGACATCGCGTACATCACCTTGAACAGCTGGCGGTTCGGCACGATCGACAAGCCAGTGGGAGGATTTGGCGAGTATCGGCAACTGCTCGATGGCTATGTTGCGGCGGGCATGCCCCGCCCGCCCAACGCGGTAATTCGCTTCTGGCAGATCATGGGATCGCTGCGCTGGGGGCTCGTCTGCTGGGAAATGGCACGTCCGCCTGAGCCCGATGCCCCCGTCACCGTAGAGCGGGCCATGATCGGGCGGCGGGCCTCCGAAGTGGAACTGGATCTGCTCGATCTGCTCACGGGCGTGGAGCGCATATGAGAGCATACCCCACCTCCGCAGTCTTGCTCGACGCGGTTGTCCGCTATCTCCGTGCCGACGGCTCGGCCGCATCGAACAGCGCCTTCAACATGCGCGTCAGCGTCAACATACTCGAGCTTGTCGCACGCGAGTTGCGCCAGCAAGACGTTGCGACAGCCCATGAGCATCAACGCCTCGTCGATCTTCTCGGCGAGGGCGACCTGGACGCGTTGCGCGACTTGCTGTGTGCCAGAATTGCGGACGGCACGATCGAGAGCAACAATCCGGTCATGCTCGAGCACCTCCGGCTAACCACCCTCGACCGGGTTGCGATCGATCAGCCTCGATACTCCGCCTATCGGCGCGCGCGAGAAAATCAGGACACGGGAAAAGTTTAGGGAAAGGTTTCGTAATGGCCTCAAGCAACGGGATGAATTTCGATCTGCCCGACGACTTAACTGCCTATTTGGGCGAGATGGACCGGTTCATCGAGGAGAAGATCCGTCCGCTGGAGCAGCAGGATGACAACATCCGCTTCTTCGATCACCGCCGCGAGTGGGCTCGAACAGATTTCGACAACGATGGGTTGCCGCGGCCGGAATGGGAGGCTCTGCTCCATCAGGCCCAACGGCTGGCCGACGAAGCCGGATACTGGCGGTTCGGGCTCCCCTCGGAATTCGGCGGCAAGGACGGCTCGAACTTGTGGATGGCGGTCATCCGTGAACACCTCGCTGCCAAGGGCCTCGGCCTTCACAACGACCTGCAGAATGAACATTCGATCGTGGCCAACCTGGCGCAGATCATCATGCTGCGCGAGTTCGGGACGGACGAGCAGAAGAACAAGTTCATCCCAGGCATGATCGTGGGAGAGTTGTTCCTGGCGTTCGGTCTGACCGAGCCGGACCACGGCTCCGATGCGACGCACATGGAAACCACAGCAGTGCCCGAAACGCGCGACGGTCGCGCTGGCTGGCGCATCGACGGCCGCAAGATGTGGACCAGCGGGCTCCATGTCGCCAGCCACGTCATCACCTTCGCGCGGACATCCGGCAAGGCAGGTGATGCCAAGGGCATCACCGCCTTTCTCGTCCCCAAGGAAACACCGGGGATCGAGGTCGAGCAATGGATGTGGACGTTCAACATGCCGACCGACCATCCCCGTGTGCGTTTCAGCAGCGTCTGGGTGGAGGAAGAGGCGATCTTCGGTCCGATGGAGGAAGGCCTGTCGCTGGCCCAGTCCTTCGTCCACGAAAACCGCATACGGCAGGCGGCGAGTTCGCTTGGGGCGGCAACGTTCTGTCTCAACGAAAGCGTCAAGTACGCCCGTGAACGCAAGCCCTTCGGCGAGCCGCTCGCACGCAACCAGGCAATCCAGTGGCCGCTGGTCGAGATCGCCACGCAGTGCGAGATGTTGCGCCTCATGATCCGCAAGACGGCCTGGCAGATGGACCAGATGGAGCAGAAGGACGTCGCGACTTATCTCTCCGACAAGGTGAGCATGTGCAATTACTGGTCCAACCGGTTGGTATGCGAGGCGGCCGATCGCGCGATGCAGGTTCACGGCGGGATCGGTTACTCCCGGCACAAGCCGTTTGAGCACATCTACCGGCACCATCGCCGCTACCGGATCACCGAGGGCGCGGAAGAAGTACAGATGCGCAAAGTCGCGGGATTTCTGTTCGGCTTTATGGGCCCGAACAAGTCGCGGCCGTGAGCCAGCAAGGTTCTCGACCGCTTTCCATTCGATTCCCATTCCACGTTTCTCAGGAGATCCCGTATGCAACTCGAAAACAAAGTGGCCGTTATTACCGGCGGTGGTAGCGGTATCGGACGTGAAGCCACCTTCCGGTTCGTCGAGGAAGGCGCCAAGGTGGTGATCGCCGATCTCAATCGCGAGACTGGTCAGGCCACCCTGGATCAGGCTCGCGAGCGCGGCATAGCTGACCGCGTCCGCTTCGTCGCCACCGACGTCAGCAAGGAAGAGGACATCAAGCGCGCGGTAGGCACCGCCGTGGCCGAATTCGGCCGATTGGACTGCATGTTCAACAATGCCGGCATTCCCGGCGCATTAGGCCCGCTCGAAGAAATGGACGTGGCCGACTGGGACTTCACCTTCGCGGTGTTGGTCCGTGGCCCGTTTCTGGGGCTGAAGCATGCGGCCCAGCAATTCAAGAAGCAGGGGAGCGGGGGTGTCGTGCTGCACACCTCCTCGGTGTCTTCGCTAGTGGGCGCTGCCGGACCGCGGGCTTACGCCGTGGCCAAGGCTGCCGTTTCGCACATGGCCAAGGTGGCGGCGGTGGACATGGCTGCTTATCGCATCCGTGTGAATGCCATCGCACCGGGGCCGATCCTCACCGAAATCACTGGCAAGGATCCAGAGGCAGCGGCGAAGCGACTGGTCGGCGGGCATCCTTGGCCCGATCACGGGATTCCCAAGGACATCGCTGATGCTGCGGTATTCTTGGCAAGCGACAATGCGCGGTTCATTACTGGCCAGACGTTGTTCGTCGACGGCGGAGCCTCGGCGGATAGCAACATCGAGCGGCGGCTCGGCCGTGGCGATGAATGGTCGACCATCTCCGGCCTCCACCATGGAACAACCGGCGAGAGATCTTCGATCCGTCGCCTGACGGAATAATACCAAGCTGCATGGCTTGGCACAGGCCCCACCCGAATTCGCCCGGCTGTATTTCAGTGCGTTTACCGGCGGGGCAATTGTGAAACGCCACCGGCGCCGATTAGCCTTCCCAGGCTTAAACGAGGAGTGGATCGGATGGTTGATGCTGCCAGTATCTTCGGTGTTGCGGGCAAGTCCGCGCTTGTGCTGGGCGGCGGGCTCGGGATGGGCGAGAGCAGTTCAAGGCTGCTTGCAGAAGTCGGCTGCGATATCGCGATCGTTGATCTCGATGCCGACCGGGCGGAAGCAGTCGCAAGCACGGTGACGCGCTTGGGCCGAAAGGGCATCCCGCTGGTTGGAAATGTTCTGGATCCCGGCTCGGCCGAGCGCATCGTGGCAGAAGCGGAGGAAAAGCTCGGCGGACTGGACATTCTGGTCGCCATTGTCGGCCAAGCCCAGTTCGTCCACTTTCTCGATATGACTCCCGAACAGTGGGAACTCGATATCAACCGCAACTTGCGTTACTTCGCCTTTGCCGCACAGGCTTTTGCGCGCTCGCTCGTGCGCCGTGGCAAGCCGGGGGCAATTACCGCGATCTCGTCGGTCAGCGGGATGCAATCGGCGCCGCACCATGCAGCCTACGGCGCCGCCAAAGGCGGATTGATCAACCTGGTGAAGACGTTGGCGGTCGAGCTTGCCGAGTACAACATTCGCGTGAACAGCGTGGCGCCGGGTTCCATCCTCACCGACCGCCAGGCCGCGGCCCCCTCCGCCGCGGAGATTCAGTCCAAAATGAAAGCCAGCCTCGTTCCCTTCAAGCGGCATGGCGAAACCGACGACATCGGCAACGCTGTCAGGTTTCTCTCCTCCAGTATGGCAAATTACATTTCCGGACACACCCTTGCCGTCGATGGCGGCTGGATGTCCGCCTACACACTGGGCAATCTGCTGGATGGCCCCGAGTTTGCCGCGCAGTTCAACGCAAATCCGCACGCAGCCGAGTGAACACCAACGCCCCCTGAGCCGACGTGCCCAGGGGGGAGGCTTGCCGCGCCAGGAGNCCTAGGTCGTGAACCCANAAATGGCGCCGCCGAGGCGCCAAAATGGCGAACATATCGGGCCAAAGNGACCGCAGCGAAGGCTGGTGGCCTTTGCAAGGGCACTTTGGGTCGAGATGGANGCCATTTTGGCGTCCCTTCGGGATTTGNCCCAAAGGCCCCCTCGCAGCGTCGAAAGCACTTGAAATATTGCCGATATTCCTGCGCGCTTCCTCCTCGCGACGGGGCCTTTGGCCTCAAACCTCGGCGGCGCCATTT
>Ga0065704_10000306_pt1 | contig 41833 bp, 43 predicted proteins | sample SwiRhicommuniRL2_FD_59091 | JGI IMG/M metagenome (GOLD analysis project Ga0065704, IMG submission 59091) | Switchgrass rhizosphere bacterial communities from Rose Lake, Michigan, USA - RL2 v2 (version 2) | ecosystem: Host-associated > Plants > Roots > Rhizosphere > Soil | place: East Lansing, MI | reverse complement strand
AGGACGGACTGGCCGTCCTAGCCGCCTGTAGAAAGCCTGTTTCAGCCGCCCAGCGAGGTCTGGGCCGCTTGGCCGTCACCTTCGGGCGCGGCGAGAATCGCGCGGGTCACCTGGCCCTTGGCAACGGTGTAGGTCGAAGGATCGCCGACCGTCGAGCGGATCGAGGGATCGGCGGTGCCGGCGAGGCCCAGCGTCGAGCGCTCGATGTCGCTGCGCGCCTGCGGGCCGCCGAACAGCGCGTCGAGCGTCTGCTCCTGCAGCGTTTCAGTGGTCGGGCGAGGCTCTCCCTGCTTCGGCGGCGAAAGCGAGAAATCCGGCGGCACCACCAGCGGCGACTGGCGCTGCACGGCGAATTCGTCCGGCCGGTTGCGATTGAACAGCCCGGTGCTGCCGCAAGCGGACAGCATCACGGCTCCGGCCGTGACGAGAACGAGGGCACCGCTTTTCTTAAACTGCATCAAATCAACTCTCCGGAGCGGGTTCGGCCGCTGCATCGGGCTTTTCGCGCGAAAGCAGGGAACGGGCAAGAATAATCAGGACGCCAATGGTAATGGCGGCATCGGCAAAATTGAAGATCAGGAACGGGCGCCACTCCCCGAAATGCAGGTCGGCATAATCAATGACGTAGCCGACTTCGTAACGGTCGCGGATGTTGCCCGCCGCGCCGCCCAGCACGAGGGCGAGGCCGAAGATATCGCCGAACTTGCGCTCTCGCAGCATCCACACCAGCACGAACAGGGCGATTGCGCCCGTCATCGCCACCAGCGCCCAGCGGCCCTCCACCGAACCGGCCGTAAGCATGCCCAGCGACACGCCGAAGTTCTGCTGCCAATGCAGGTTGAAAAACGGCGCGAGATATACGGTCTGGATGTCCTGCAGCCGTAGGGACTGCACGAGCCATGACTTGAAGCCCTGATCCAGCAGGAACACGACCGCCGCGATCAGCAGGCCGACAATCCGGTTGCGCATCGGGTTCATCAGGCCTGTGCTCCGCCCGCGTCGGCCCCGGCGAGGGTGCCGACGACGTCTTCGCATCGACCGCACAGCGCGCCGTCTTCCGAAACTTCGGGCAAGTGGCGCCAGCAACGGCCGCACTTGTGATAGCGGGTGGGATCGACGGTCACACCCTCGCCCTGCCCGCGCGTGACTGTCGCGGTGATGAACAGTTCGGAAAGATCGGCCTCGGGCGTATCCTGCGGGACGGTGACGTTCACTGCCAGGCTGGAGCCGATGATCTTTTCGCGGCGCAGCGGTTCGATGGCCTCGGTCACCTTCTCGCGCAGGTCGCGCAAGGTGGCCCACTTGGCATCGTCGGCATTGACGGCGGGGACTTCCGGCCATTCGAGCAGGTGGACGCTGTCGCTATCCGGATAGCGGCTCTGCCAGATCTCTTCGGCGGTGAAGACGATGACCGGCGCGGCGTAGCGCACCAGTGCCTGGAACAGCGCGTCGAGCACCGTGCGATAGGCGCGTCGCTTGGGATCGGACGGCGCGTCGCAGTAGAGGCAGTCCTTGCGGATATCGAAGAAGAACGCGGACAGGTCCTCGTTGCAGAAGTCGATCAGCGTGCGGACGTAGGTGTTGAAGTCGAAGTCCGTGACTGCCTGGCGCAAGGTCGCGTCGACGCTGCCGAGGCGGAATAGGACATAGCGCTCCAGCTCGGGCAACTGCTCGACCGGCAGTGCTTCCGCCGGATCGTAATCGGCCAGCGCGCCAAGCATGTAGCGGAAGGTGTTACGCAGCTTGCGGTACTGGTCGGCGACGCCTTTGAGGATCTCGTCACCGATGCGGTGATCCTCGGTATAGTCGACCGAAAGCGCCCACAGGCGGATGATGTCGGCGCCGTTGGTCTCCATCACCTTCAGCGGGCTGACCGTGTTGCCGAGCGATTTCGACATCTTCAGTCCCTTGGAATCCATGGTGAAGCCATGGGTCAGGACCGCATTGTAGGGCGCCCGGCCGCGCGTGGCGCAGGCTTCCAGCAGCGAGGACTGGAACCAGCCGCGATGCTGGTCCGACCCTTCGAGATAGAGGTCCGCCGGCCATTGGAGTTCCGGCCAGCGGCCCGATTCGAGCACGAAGGCGTGGGTCGAGCCCGAATCGAACCAGACGTCGAGGATGTCGGTGACGCGCTCGTAGTCCTCGGCCTTGTAGTCATTGCCGAGATATTCCTGCGCGCGGGCATCGGACCACGCGTCCACCCCGCCTTCGCGCACGGCGGCGATGATGCGGGCATTGACGTCCGCGTCAACGAGGTACTGCCCGGTCTGCCGGTCCACGAACAGCGTGATCGGCACGCCCCACGCGCGCTGGCGGCTGAGGACCCAGTCAGGGCGGCCTTCCACCATCGCGCCGATGCGGTTGCGGCCCTTTTCCGGCACGAAGCGCGTTTCGGAGAGCGCCTGCAGCGCGGTCTGGCGCAAGGTATGGCGCTGGACGGGTGAGGCGAAGCCGGTGCCGGTTTCGGCATTCACGACGGTATCGTGGGTGAGTTTCAGCTCCTTGCCGCCCACTTCGGCGGTGGCGCCTTCCAGCAGCGCGCCCTTTACCAGCGCGACCATGTTGAACTTTGCGCCGATGCGGCCGAGGTATTCGAAGGCGAGCGGCTCGCATACCACATGTTGCTCGTCGCCGACCTGCAGTATCAGGTAGTCGAGACTGCGGTTATAGGCGATCCGATGGCCGATCGACCCGGTCACGACGAGCAGCGCGCCTTCCATCTCGTCGTCGAGCGGCACGTTGGTCAGCAGGGCCTTCGTTTCCATCTCCGCACCGCTGCCCGGCACATCGGTCGGCTTGTCCATCGGGACGAACCACTGCGGGGTGCAGCGATAGATGACCTTGGCCTTGGAGCGCCACGAGTGCGGGTAGGAATGCTTGTAGTCCGCCGAAGCGGCAAGCAGCGCACCGGCTTCGGCAAGTGCGGTGCAGATCGGGCCGTCGGGCGCGTTGAACTTGGGATTGATGACGGATCCCTCGCCGCCCAGCCATCCCCAGTCGGCTCGGTACTTGCCATCCGCCTCGACCGCGAACTTGGGCGCGATGTGGTGCGTCTTGCACAAGTCGAAGTCGTCCTCGCCGTGGTCCGGGGCCATGTGGACCAGGCCGGTGCCGCTGTCGGTGGTGACGAAGTGGCCGGGCAGCAGCGGGCGCGGCTCGGCGAAGAAACCGCCCAGTGCGTCCATGGGATGGCGGGCGATCGTGCCTTCCAGCTCGAAGCCGCGAACGGTCATCAGCTTGCGCGCATCGCCAGCGCCGACGCGCGCGGCAAGGCCCTCGATCAGCTCGACGGCGACGATAACCTTGCGCCCGGCCAGGTCATAGAGGCCGTATTCCACCGAAGGGCCGAACGCGAGCGCCTGGTTCACCGGGATCGTCCACGGCGTGGTCGTCCAGATCACCGCATGGGCGCCGACCAGTTCGGGCACCGGCGATTCGACGATCTCGAAGGCGACGTCGATCTGGGTCGAGGTGATGTCCTCGTACTCGACTTCCGCCTCTGCCAGCGCGGTCTTTTCGACCGGGCTCCACATCACCGGCTTGGCGCCGCGATAGAGCTGGCCGCTTGTCGCAAACTTCAGCAGTTCGGCAACGATCGTGCCTTCCGCCTGCGGGTCCATCGTCAGGTAGGGCTTGTCCCAGTCGCCGCCGATGCCGAGGCGCTTCAGCTGCTCGCGCTGGGTGTTGACCCACTCCTGCGCATAAGCGCGGCATTCGGCGCGAAATTCCTCGGCCGGAACCTCGTCCTTGTTCTTCTTTTTCTTGCGGTACTGCTCCTCCACCTTCCACTCGATGGGCAGGCCGTGGCAATCCCAGCCGGGTACGTAGGGGGCGTCCTTGCCCAGCAGCGTCTGGGTGCGCACCACCATGTCCTTGAGGATGTGGTTCAGCGCATGGCCGATGTGCATGTCGCCATTGGCATAGGGCGGACCGTCATGGAGGATGAATTTCTCGCGGCCCGCGCGCGCTTCGCGCGTCTTGCGATAGATGTCCTGTTCCTGCCAGCGCGCAAGAATGCCCGGTTCCTTCTGCGGAAGCCCGGCCTTCATCGGAAAATCGGTCTTCGGCAGGAAGACGGTGGAACGCCAGTCGGGCTGCGTGGATTTGTCGCGCGGGTCGGTCATGATCGGCGGGCGTTAAAGCAATTGCCTTAACGTTGGAAGAGTCGGACTTGCGTACAGACCCGCGTAAAGCAGGTGAAAATGCTTAATCGCGGCCTTCAGGCCGGCGCAGCCAGCAATTCGCGCGCGCGATCGCAATCGGCGGCGATCTGGGCGATGAGCGCCTCGAGCGAATCGAATTTGGCTTCACCGCGCAGGAAATGGCGGAAGGCGACCTCGATCTCCATGCCGTAGAGGTCGCCAGAGAAATCGAAGAAATGCGGTTCGAGCAGTTCCTTGGGCGGTTCGAAATGGGGGCGGACGCCGATGTTCGCCGCGCCTTTCAGCATGGTGCCGTCAGGCAGCCGCCCGATCACCGCATAGACGCCGTAGCGCGGACGCAGATAGGTGCCGAGATCGAGGTTGGCGGTGGGAAAGCCGATCTCGCGGCCCAGCTTGTCGCCGTGCTGCACGGCGGCGCGGATGGCGAAGGGGCGGGTCAGCATCCGCGCCGCGCTCTCGCAGTCGCCTGTTCGCAGTGCGGCGCGGATGCGGCTGGAGGAGATCACGCCCTGATCGTCGCTGACCGGACCAACCGTGCGTCCGGACAAACCAAAGCGTGCGCCTTCCTCGTGCAGGAACCGTGGATTGCCGCCGCGTCCCTTGCCGAAAGTGAAATCCTCGCCAGTGACGACTCCCACCGCGCCGAGATGGCCGGCAAGTTCCTTCTCGATCCATTCCGCGGCACTCATGTTCGCCATCGCCCGGTCGAAGTGCAGCACCAGCATGGCCTGCGCTCCGGCGGCGGCGAACAGTTCCTGCCGCTGGTCGAGCGTGGTGAGGCGAAACGGCTCGGCTTCAGGCTCGAACACGCGCACCGGATGCGGATCGAAAGTCGCGACAATCGCCGGGCGGCGTTCTGCCCGCGCCCATTCTATAGCCTCGCCCACCACGGCCTGATGGCCCTGATGAAACCCGTCGAAATTGCCTAGCGCGACGATGGCGCCGCGCAGCGAATCCGGGATGGGGTGGCGGTTGTCGAGGCGAATCATCGTTGCGAGCGGCTATAGGTCGCGCACGAGAGTGACGAAAGCGTGTGCTGGCGCGGATTCGGTGGCGGCGTGCTCCTCGCGCAAGGTTTCTCGCCACTCCGGGCCGAGTGGAGGCATGAATGTGTCGCCAGCGCAGTCGATATGGACTTCGGTAAGTTCCACACGGCGCGCGTAAGGCAGCAGCAAGGCGTTGATCTCTGCCCCGCCGATTACCGCCACCTCGCCATCTCCCGCGCTGGCGAGCGCTTCCTCCACGCTGTGCACCGCTTCCGCCCCCTTGGCGCTCCAGCCTGCATCGCGCGTCAGCACGATGTGGCGCCGGCCGGGAAGGGGAGAAGGGAAGCTGTCGAAGGTCTTGCGGCCCATGATCATCGGCTTGCCCATGGTCAGTGCCTTGAACCGCTTGAGGTCGGCAGGCAGGCGCCAGGGCAGCGCGCCGCCCTGGCCGATCACGCCATTGGCGGCGCGCGCGTAGATGAGGAAGACGTCCTGCGCCAAGATTTCCTCAATCCAGCGTCAGGCGGGTGACGTGACCCATCTTGCGGCCGGGCCGGGCCGCGGCCTTGCCATAGAGGTGCAGGTGGTTGGCCGGGTCGGAGAGGATCGCGGGCCAGTCGTGCGCCTCGTCGCCGATCAGGTTGCGCATCTCGGCGCCTCTGGCGGCGAGCCGGGTATCGCCCAGCGGCAGACCGCAGATGGCGCGGATATGATTCTCGAACTGGCTGGTGACCGCACCCTCGATCGTCCAGTGGCCCGAATTGTGGACGCGCGGTGCCATCTCGTTGAACACCGGGCCGCTTTCCGTCGCGAAGAACTCGAGCGTCAGCACGCCGACATAGTCCAGCGCTTCCGCCACCTTGGCAGCCAGATCTCGCGCCGCAGGAACCTGTTTCAGCAGCGCGGCCGGCGCGGGCACAGTGCTGATGTCGAGGATACCGTTTTCGTGCACGTTATGGGCGGAGTCGAAGAACCGCACCTCCCCCTTTGCGTTGCGGCACAGGATTACCGAGAACTCGGCGAAGAAGGTGACGAACCCTTCGTAGATCAGCGGCGTGGCGGGCAGGTCCAGCGCGGCGAGGTCTTCGGCGCAGGAGATGCGCCACTGGCCCTTGCCGTCATAGCCGTCGCGGCGGGTCTTGAGGATACCAGGTGCGCCGATCGCGGCGACGGCGGCGGCAAGATCCTGTTTCGTATCGACGGGGGCGAAGGGCGCCGGCGTACCGCCCAGGTCGCGCACGAAGGTCTTTTCGCTGAGGCGGTCCTGCGCCGTCTCCAGTGCGCGGGGATGCGGCAGCAGCGGCACTTGTCCGGCGACTGCAAGCGGCGCGACGGGTACGTTCTCGAACTCGTAGGTGATCACAGCGCAATCGGCGGCGAACGCGGCCATTGCCTCTGCATCGTCCCACTCGGCGCGAGTGAAGGCGGCGGAAACCTCAGCGGCGATGGAATCGGCCTCCGGCGCGAAGATGTGGCATCGATAGCCGAGCTGCGCCGCCGCCATCGCCATCATCCGGCCAAGCTGGCCGCCGCCGAGGATGCCTATCGTTTCTCCCGGAGAGATCATCGCGGGATCAGCAGGGCCGCTCGGCAACGCTGTCCGTCTGCGCGGCGCGGAAGGCCTGCAGGCGGCCTGAGAGGGCATCGTCGGAAGTGGCGAGGATCGCGGCGGCGAGCAGGCCGGCATTGGCCGCACCCGCCTCGCCGATCGCCAGCGTTCCGACCGGAATACCGGCGGGCATCTGCACTATCGAGAGCAGGCTGTCCTGCCCGGAAAGCGCCTTAGACTGTACCGGCACCCCCAGCACCGGCAGGTGCGTCATCGAGGCGACCATGCCGGGAAGATGCGCGGCACCGCCGGCACCGGCGATGACGACCTTGAAGCCCTCATCGGCTGCACTCTTGGCGAATTCCACCAGCCGGTCCGGCGTACGGTGCGCGGAAACGATGCGCGCGTCATAGGCTACGCCCAGCTTGTCCAGCATGTCCGCCGCGCGCTGCATGGTCGGCCAGTCGGACTGGCTGCCCATGATGATGGCGACGGGGGGAACGCTTTTCTCCCTCAACCTACCGCTCCGAAAGATAGTAACGATCGAGCACTTTCAGATCGGTGTCGAGATCGTAGACGATCGGCTGACCGGTCGGAATCTCTAGCCCGGTGATCTCCTCGTCGGAAATGCCCGACAGGTGCTTCACCAGCGCCCGCAGTGAATTGCCGTGGGCCGCCACCAGCACGCAGGCATCCGTGCTCGCCTTCAGGTGCGGGACGATCGAGCCTTCGTAGTAGGGCAGGACGCGGGCGATGGTGTCCTTGAGGCTCTCGGTCATCGGCACGTCGATCCCGTCGTAGCGCGGATCGGCGGAGAGATCGAACTCGCTGCCGCGCTCCAGCACCGGGGGCGGGGTGTCGAAGCTGCGGCGCCATATCTTGACCTGCTCCTCGCCGTGCTTGGCGGCGGTCTCGGCCTTGTCGAGACCGGTCAGCCCGCCATAGTGCCGCTCGTTGAGGCGCCAGTCCTTGGTTTCCGGGATCCACAGGATGCCCGCGGCCTCGAGCGCCAGGTGCATCGTCTTGATCGCGCGGGTCTGGACCGAAGTGAAGGCGACGTTGGGGAGCATCCCTTTTTCCTTCAGCAGGGCACCTGCGGCGCGGGCTTCTGCCTCACCCTTTTCGGTGACGTCGACGTCCCACCAGCCGGTGAAACGGTTTTCCAGGTTCCACTGGCTCTGGCCGTGGCGAAGAAGGATCAGGCGAGGCAAGGCATGGCTCCCAATCTTGGTATCGAAGCGCAGCCCCTAGCTTTCCGGGTCGCTTTTGGAAAGAGCGCCCGATTCGTTATTCTCGCCCCGCTCAGCCGCCGTGCCGGCCACGGCGCGGGCCTGGGCCTTGCGGCGATGCAGGTTCTCGCGCAGCTTGGCGGCGAGCCGTTCCTCGCGGGGCGGCGGGCGGCCGGTCCTATGGCCGGGGGGCTTGTCCATGGACGCGCATTGCCGCTTTGCCTGCCGAAGCGCAAGCGGTGCTTGACAATCGACCCGTCCGCGCACAATAGCGCGCCCCTGCCACCGGCAACCGGGATGCCTTCCCGAACAGTGCCGGATTCGAAGGCGCTGCTGTAGCTCAGTGGTAGAGCGCACCCTTGGTAAGGGTGAGGTCGGGAGTTCAATCCTCCCCAGCAGCACCATCGGACAATCGGCGTTCCCGAACACTGAAATCCCGCCTGCCTGCGACCTTCGTGCGTCGGTCGAACGGGTGTGTGGCCCGCTGTGTGTTCAACACGCATCACTCCACGGCTGTCACCAAACCGTCATGGCATTGGCGCCTAACTGTCATCAAGCGTCCTTAGAGGCCCCTGCAATTCGCTCGAAGTCTGATCGAACAGGGGATCTGCAAACCATGAAATCCACTCTGCGCCTTGTCGCGGGGCTGCTTGCCTCGGCGTCTTTCGCCACCATCGCCCATGCGGGCGAGATCGCCGGCAACGTCTATGACGCCACCGGGGCGCGCGCGCTGCAGTCGGCAACCGTTCATATCCTCGAACTGGACCGCACGGCAGAGACCGACCGCGCCGGACGCTATATCTTCGGTGACGTGCCCGCCGGCACTTACACGGTCGAAGTCCGGTATGTCGGCGCAGAGGTGGAAACGCAGACAATCACTGTCGATGCCACCGGCCGCGTGGTCGGCGACTTCCGGATTACCGCGATCGGCGGGGGTGACATCCTGGTGACGGGCATGACGGCGAACCTGACGAGCGCGCTATCCCGCCAGAAGGCTGCGGACGGCGTCGAATCGGTTCTTACCCGTGACGGAGTCGGCCAGTTCCCCGACCAGAACGTGGCCGAATCGCTCCGCCGCCTGCCGGGCGTCAACATTCTCAACGACCAGGGCGAAGGACGCTTCGTGTCGGTGCGCGGGCTTGACCCGGACCTCAACTCGACCTCGCTGAACGGTGTCCGCATTCCCGCTCCCGAATCGGACGTGCGCCAGGTCGCGCTCGACGTGATCTCTTCGGATACGATCGAATCGATTGAGGTGAAGAAGTCCTTCACGCCCGACATGGACGGCGATTTCATCGGCGCTTCCGTCGAGATCAACACGACCAGCGCCTTCGATGCGAAGAAGAACCGCTATACGTTCAATGCCGAAGGCAGCTGGAACGATTATTCCAACAAGGTGACACCCAAGGGCAGCTTCGACTTCACCCAGAAGCTGGGCGAGGATTTCGGCGTCGCGGGATCGGTATCCTACTACAAGCGCAAGTTCGAGACGGACAACGTAGAGGCGGCGGACTGGACCACCGACGAAGACGACAACGCCTGGGTGCAGAGCCTGGAGTATCGTGACTATGACGTCGAGCGTACCCGCATCAACGCCGCGCTCTCATTCGACTGGCGCGTGTCCGATACCACGAAAGCCTATGTGCGCGGCAACTGGGCACAGTTTGACGATCACGAGTACCGCCGCCGCACCACTTTCGATTTCAGCGACTTCGAGGATGATGGTCCGAGCGCGGTGAGCGGCGGCACGGCGTCGTTCGACACTGAAGACAACGACCTCACCATCGAACGCGATCACAAGGATCGCTTTGAACGTCAGCGCATCCGCAGCGTCGTCGTGGGAAGCGACACCGACACCGGTACCTGGAAGTTCAACTGGCAGGCGAGCTATGCCAAGTCGAGCGAGAAGGAGACGTTCTCGCTCGATCCCATGCGCTTCGCGGCCGACTTCGAGGATGGTTCGGGCGTCGTCGTCGATGTCCAGAACGCCAACCGGTATTTTCCCACCTATTCCGTATCCAGCGGCGCGGCGCTTCTCAACGACCCGACGGCGTATGAATTTGACCGGCTCGAGCTGACCACGCTTTCGGACAGTCAGGACGAGGAATGGGCGGTCAAGGCGGACCTTGCCCGCACATTCGCGGGGGACAAGGGCGACTTCACCATCCAGGGCGGCGCCAAGGGTCGCTGGCGCACCAAGTCCTATGATTTCAACATGAGCCGCTTCGATGGCTACGACGGCGATTTCACGCTGGCCGATGTCCTGGGCAAGCAGACCTATCGCTTGGTGGACATGGGACCGGTTGCCGACAAGACGGGATCGGCCGCGTTCTATCTGGCGGATCCGGAAGGGTTCGAGTTCAATCCGGTGGACAGCCTGATCGACAGCTCCACCAGCGATTATTCGGTGGATGAAGACATCCTCGCCGGTTACCTGCTGGGTCGCTGGGATTCCAGCACGCTGCGGGTCATCGCCGGCGTGCGCGTCGAGCATACGCGCAACGACTTGGCTGGCAATTTCGTCACCATCACCGAAGAGGAAGATGAGAACGGCGACGATGTGACGCTGGTCGATGTCGCGCCCGTTTCCTTCAAGCGCAGCTACACGGACTGGTTGCCCAGCATCACCGTGCGGTTCAGCCCGCAGCAGAACCTTGTCGGGCGTATCGCGGCGTATCGGACCGTCGTTCGTCCCAGGTTCTCGCAGTTGGCCCCGCGTTTCACGGTGAACGAGGACAACGAGGCTGAATTCGGAAACCCGGACCTCAAGCCCTACCGCGCCTGGAACCTGGACGCCGGGTTCGAATACTATTTCTCCAACAACTCCGCGCTTACGGTCGGCGGCTTCTACAAATCGATCGACGATTACGCGGTGAACCGCCAGTTCAACGACTTCACCGTGAACGGAGTGGAGTACGACGAAGTCAACATCGCGCAGAACGCCGACAAGGCCGAGATCGCGGGCGTCGAAGTCAGCTACAGCCAGGTATTCTCGATGTTGCCTTCTCCCTTCGACGGCCTGCTGACCCAGCTCAATTACACGTACACCTATGGTCGCACCTCCGTGTTCGACGAGGACGGCGTGGCCCGCAGGGTTTCGCTGCCGAGTTCTTCGCGGAACACGTTCAACGCCGTGCTCGGTTATGAAAAGGGCCCGATCAGCCTGCGCGCCGCAGGCACTTTCCGCGACAAGTACATCGACGAGCTGGGCGATGCCGCCGATCAGGACCGGATCATCAACCAGCATTTCCAGCTTGATCTGTCGGCCAAGTTCAGCGTGACCGAGAACGTGCGGCTCTTCGCCGACTGGGTCAACGTGAACAACGCCAAGTACTATGCCTACCAGGATTTCGCAGGCGCCAAGCGGCTGCTGCAGTACGAGGAATACGGCTCGACCGTGAAGTTCGGCGCGCGGGTCAGCTTCTGATGAAGGCCGCGATCATGGCGTCACGTATCAAGGCAGGGCTGGGAGCAACGCTCCCGGCACTGCTTCTCGCAGGCTGCGCGACCGTGTCAGAACCGCCCAAGGCGTTTCTTCCGGCCACCGACGTGCCGGCGCTGGCGGAGACAAAACCGGTCGGCACCAGCAATGCCGACGCGGCGGACGATCCGGCGATCTGGCGCAATGCCGCCAATCCAGCGGCCAGCCTGATCCTCGGCACCGACAAGAAGGCCGGGCTCTACGTCTACGATCTCGATGGCCGGGTCCGCGACTTCTCGCCGGCCGGCGCGCTCAACAACGTGGACCTGCGCGAGGTGCGCCGCGCCGACGGTTCGGGGATGATCCTCGTCGCCGCCAGCGATCGCACCGATGTGGCAGAGCCGCGCATAGCGCTGTTTTCTCTGGACGGTGCCAGCGGCAAGCTGACCGTGCTCGGGGCGCCTGCCTTTCTCCCGGTCGGCCATGCCCCGGCAGAGGCCTATGGATTCTGCATGGGCGGTCCACTTGCGGCTGGAGAACTGGCGCGCACTTATGTTGTTATGAAGGATGGCACCGTCGCCGAAAGCCGGCTGGTCGAACGCGGCGGCGCGATCGTGCCCGAGCATCTGCGTGACGTGAAGTTCGCCACCCAGTCCGAAGGCTGCGCGGTCGATGACGCCGCCCGCACGCTCTATGTGGCAGAGGAGGATGTCGGGATCTGGAAGGTGCCATTGGCTGCAGGCGCACTGGCGGGGCAGTCTTTCGCACGTGTCGGCGCGCAGGATGGCCTGGTCGACGACGTCGAGGGGCTGGCCATCGCCCGCGCCTCGGGCGGCAAAGCGTGGCTCGTCGCCTCGAGCCAGGGCGACAATGCCTATGCCCTGTTCGATCTTGGTACCGGCAAGCCCGCCGGCCGCTTCCGCATCGACGGCGGCGCGATCGATGGCACCAGCGACACCGATGGCATCGAGGTGGTCCTGGGTGATTTCGGCGAGCGCTATCCCGAGGGGCTGTTCGTGGCGCAGGACGGCGACAACGCGCCCGGCGCGCAGAACTTCAAGCTGCTCTCCTGGCAATCGATCCGGCAGGCGCTTGGACTGTGACCGGGTCTTGAGCAGGCGGACCTAACGGGAGTAGAAGGGCGGAGATGGCAAGGTCGGCGAATCACGAGACAACGCGGAGGAAAGCGGCGGCTTTGCTGGCTGCCGCGTTGTTCGGCTCGCCTGTTATCTTGCCTTCGCCCGCCGCCGCCGACGTCATGCAGATCGGCGGCGACGGCGCGCAGTGGATCGCCGGTGGTCCGCCGCAGCTCGCTCTTGCCACTACCGGCGCCGAGGCGATGGCGGAGGATGCGCCGCTTGAAGTGGACCCTTCATTGCACCCCGCCTCGCTGACTTACGCCCCCGATGCCGCGGGGCCTTCGCGCTGGCGTGACCGGGTGGCGCAGCTGGCCGCCAAGTACGACATCAGCCCCTCGCTGCTCGAAGCGGTGGTGTGGCAGGAAAGCCGCTGGAATGAACGGGCCGTGTCGCCCGTCGGCGCGCGCGGTCTCGCCCAGCTTATGCCCGGCACTGCCGCGCAGATGGGCGTGAACGCGGGCGATCCGATGGCCAACCTCGAAGGCGGCGCGCGTTACCTGCGCTTGCAGCTCGATGCATTCGGCGGCGACGTGGAAAAAGCCCTTGCCGCCTACAACGCCGGGCCTGCGCGGGTGACGAAGGCAGGCGGCGTGCCCAATATCCGTGAGACGCGCGAATATGTCGCGGCGATCATGGGCCGGCTGACGGATACCGTGCGGCGGTAAGGCGACTTTCGTGATGCCGGTGGAGGCCGACTGTGTCAGCCCCGCACCAGACCCAGCGCGGCATAGGCCTTGTCCAGCGTCGGTATCGCCAGCACGCGGGCCTTTTCGGCTCCGGCCTTCAGTATCGCATCGAGCGCAGCCTGGTCCTGCCGCAGCTCCACGAAGCGCGCGTTGATCGGCGCCAGCTTCGCCGCCAGCAGTTCACCCAGCGCGGGCTTGAACTTGCCGAAGCCTTCGCCGCCGAACTCGGCCAGTACGCCCGCCACGTCGGTCCCCGCCATCGCGGCATAGATGCCGACGAGATTGGCCGCTTCGGGCCGACCTTCGAGGCCGGCCTTGTCTGCGGGCAAAGGCTCGGGGTCGGTTCTCGCCTTCTTTACCTTCTGCATGATCGTGTCGGCATCGTCGGTGAGGTTGATGCGGCTCATGTCCGAAGGGTCGGACTTGCTCATCTTCGCCGACCCATCGCGCAGGCTCATGATGCGGGCGGCTTCGGGCGGTATGATCGGATCGGGCTGGGTGAAGACCGGGGCATCGTCGGAAGCGAAATCGTTGTTGAACTTCTGGGCAATGTCGCGCGCCAGTTCCAGATGCTGCTTCTGGTCCTCGCCCACCGGCACGTGAGTCGCCTGATAGAGCAGAACGTCGGCGGCCTGCAGCACCGGATACGTGAACAGCGCGACGCTGGCGCCTTCGCGGTTCTTGCCCGCCTTGTCCTTCCACTGCGTCATGCGGTTGAGCCAGCCCATGCGTGCAGTGCCGTTGAGCAGCCATTGCAGCTCCGCATGCTGTGGCACCTGCGCCTGGTTGAACAGGACGGAGCGTTCCGGATCGATGCCGCAGGCGACGAGCGCGGCGACCATCTCGCGCGTGGCGGCAGAAAGGTCAGCCGGGACATGCGGCATCGAGATGGCGTGAAGATCAGCGAGGAAATAGAGGCACTCGCCCCCCGAGGCGGCGGCATCGTCCTGCATCCGCACCCAGTTGCGGATGGCGCCGAGATAGTTGCCGAGGTGGAGGTTGCCGGTAGGCTGAATGCCGGAGACGATACGCATCGATGCGTCCTTCATGAAACTTCGGGAAGTTGCGGAGGCCGAGGGGACGGCCGCCAGAGATATCAGAGAGCCGCGATGCGCCATCGCCAAGCCGCCCGGCCGGGACGGCGACCATGATTCCAGAGGAGAGGCGGGGCGTTCATGGGCGCTGCCCTTAGCATAAAAGTGCGATCAGGAAAGCCTGACCCGCACCCCGCCACGTCAGGCCCGGCGCCGCCTCAGCAGGGCGAGATCGGCGCGGGTGAAGGCGCCGAGCACCAGCGTGGCGATGGCGTAGACCACGCATCCGCTCGCCACCAGCGCAGTCAGCGCGAGGCCGCGTACCAGCCATGTGCCGTGGATATAGGGCGTCATGGCATCTTGCCCGAGCCAGAGCACCGCGCCCATCGCCAGTGCCGCGAGCGCAAGGCGCGGGGCGCGGCGGCGCAGGCGGGCATCGACGGTGAAATGCCCGCGCCGAACCAGCGTGACGTAGAGCATCGCGACGTTGACGGTGGAGGCGATCGCGGTCGCCAGCGGCGGGCCCATGTGCTGCAGCGGCACGATCAGGATCAGGTTGCCAACGAGGTTCACCGCCATCGAGATCATCGCATAGCGCACCGGCGTCCTGGTATCCTGCCGCGCGTAATATCCCGGCGTCAGCACCTTCACCAGGATATAGCTGGGCAGGCCGACCGAGAACGCCGCCAGCGCTTCTGCCGTGTGCGCGACGTCGACCGCATCGAATCGGCCGTAGCTGAACAGTGCGGCGGCGATCGGTCCCCCGCACACGATCAGCGCGGCGGCGGCCGGCAGGGTGAGCAGCAGCGCCAGTTCCAGCCCGCGGTTCTGCGTCTCCATCGCCGCTGCCTCTTCGCCAGCGCCGAGTTGGCGCGAGATCGTCGGCAGCAGCACCGTGCCGAGCCCGATGCCGATCAGACCCAGCGGCAGCTGGTTGAGACGGTCGGCGAGGTAGATGTATGTGACCGATCCGCTCGCGAGCATCGAGGCGGCCAGCGCGGTCGAGATCACCAGGTTGATCTGAACCGCGCCCGCCCCGGCGGCAGCGGGCCAGATCAGCGCCAGCAGGCGCTTCACATCGGCGTTCCATACTGGCAACCGAAGCCGCAGCCTGACGCCGTTGGCGCGGCACGCCCAGGCCAGCCAGATCAACTGCAGCAGGCCCGCGATCGACACCGCGAGCGCCTGATTGCGCGCGGTCACGAGCGGATCGCTGGAATGGAACGCCAGCAGCGCGGTGATCTGCGTGACGTTCAGCAGGATCGGCGCGGCGGCATTGACCCAGAACTTGTGCAGCGAATTGAGGATGCCGCCCAGCAGCGAGACGAGGCTGATGAACAGCAGGTAGGGTATGGTCAGGCGGCTGAGCAGAACGGCGAAGGCGAACTGGTCGCGGCTGACGTCGTTGAACGATCCGGACAGGATCCACGTTACCGGCCAGGCGAAGACCTCCAGCAGCACCGTCATCACCAGCAGCACCGGCAGGAGCACGGACAGCGCCTGCTCGGCAAAGGTGATGCCGGCGGGGAGGCCGGGCCCGTCCTTGTTCGCGACCTTCTGGTTGAACATCGGGATGAAGGCCGATGCGAAGGCGCCTTCCGCGAACAGGGCGCGGAACATGTTGGGCAGGCGAAAGGCGATCAGGAAGGCGTCGGAAGCGAAACTCGCCCCGATGTAGCGCGCGATGAGGCTGTCGCGCAGAAGCCCCAGAACCCGGCTGGCGAGAGTAAGCCCGCCGACGCTGGCGAGGGCTTTTACAAGGTTCATGTGCCGGGCGCCTTTTGGCGGACCATCTGTGGGCAGTGCGGCCCGCTCGTCACGGGCCGCGATCCGCTCAGGCGTTGCCGGCCGGTTCGCCCTGCACGGCATCGGCCTGTTGCTGGGCCTGTGCCTGGAGTTGCTGGACGTAGAGGCCGTTGAAGTCGATCGGCTCCAGCATCAGCGGCGCGAAGCCTGCGTCGCGCACGGCGTCCGCGATCACCCGGCGGGCGAAGGGGAACAGAATGCGCGGCGCCTCGGCGAACAGGAACGCGTGCGACTGACCTTCGTCGAGGTTGCGCATGCCGACGAGCGCGCAGTAGCTGAGATCGACCACGAAGGCGGTGCCTTCACCGGTCTTGGACGAACATGTGACCTTCAGTTCCACTTCGTGCACTTCGCCCTCGATGGCGCGGGCGCCGATGTTGAACTGCACGTCGATCTGCGGCTGTTCCTGCCAGGAAAAGCTCTGCGGCGAGTTGGGATTCTCGACCGAGAGATCCTTGACGTACTGCGAGATGATGCCGGCAGACGGAGAAGTGTCCTCGCCATTGCCGAGGTTGATGTCGGAGATGATGTTGCCTTCGTCGGCCATGATGCGCTTCCCGCAAAGAAATCTGTGTCAGCGGGCGCGCCTAAAGCATTTTTCGGCTGCGTGGAACACCCGAACGCGCGCAAATCGGCATTATGAACATCCCACGTCACGCCGTATCGCTCGGGCTGGAGCGGCGGCGGCGAGAGACAACCCGCTTTTCCTTCGTTCGGCGCATCGGAAAAATGGACCCATCCGGCGGCTCACGCGTTGTTCATTTGTAAACTGTACCTATCTCAGGCATATCTAACCCCTTGCACTCCGAGTCCGAAACGCCGGACGGTTGCAGATGAAAAGGATGGATGACGGGACGTGACACCGGAAATAGTGATCCTGGCCATGATCGCAGCATTCCTGGGGCTGCGGCTGTACTCCGTGCTTGGCCGCCGCGCCGAGCATGAGGAAGAGCCGATCCAGGGCCGCTTCGAGGGACGGCAGGGCCGGCCGGGTGCTCCGCGTATCCCGACCCAGGCCAAGGCAGAAGCCAAGGGCGATGAACGCGCCCGCACTGAACAGGTGCAGCGCCTGCGCGAAATGCCTCTGGTGCCCCCGGCAGCGGAGCGTGGGCTTGCGGAGATCGCTCAGGCGGATCGTCGCTTCGATGCCTTCGCCTTTATCGAGGGTGCGCGCGGTGCCTATCGCCTGATCCTTGAATCGTTCTGGAAGGGCGACAAGGCCGAGCTCAAGCAGCTTTGCGACGATGACGTTTATGGGGCCTTCGCCGGCGCCATCGATGCTCGCACCGAAGCAGGCGAGACGCTCGACAACCGTCTTATCAGGATCGAGGAATGCGCGATCGTCGCCGCCGGCGTCGAAGGCGGCAAGGCGCGTATCACCTTGCGTTTTCGCTCTGACATCGCAGCCGTGACGCGCAACGCGAACGGTGATGTCATCGCCGGTTCGCTGGACGATGCGATCGATGCCACCGATATCTGGACGTTCAGCCGTAACCTGAATTCGCCCGATCCCGATTGGCAGCTCACGGAAACCGATGAGGGCTGAATAAACCTGAAAAAATGCGGCTACGGCGATTTCCCGGGAAGGGAAGTCGCCGTTTGTCGTATCAGGCCTTTGCCCGGAAAGCCTTGTGCCTTAACATGAATGCGCGAACTGTTGGGGGATGATGACTTGCGGCATCGGCATCGGCATGGGCAGATCGGTTTCGGAAGCACACTGATCACGCGGCTTGCGGCATGTGGTCTGATCGCCATGCTGGCATCATGCGTCAGCGTCGTTCCGCAAAAGCCGGGCATGGCACTCCCCGAAGCGAAATCCGCCATCGAACTCGGTGCGCGGCCCGGTCCATCGCTTTCCCATCTGGGCCTTTCCAATCCGGATGCCGCAGCGGCGCTCGCATCCTTTCGTGAAAGCTGCCCGCGCATTACCACGCGCACCGACTCCAGCGGTCTCACCCGTCCCGACGACTGGCGGCAAGCATGCACCGCAGCCGCCAACTGGGGTTCGGGCTCCGCGCTTCTTTTCTTCGCCAGCTATTTCGAGACGCTGCAGGTCGGCGACGGGAAAGCCTACGCCACCGGATACTATGAGCCCGAGATCGCCGGTTCGCGCACGCGCATGCCCGGCTTCGATGTGCCAGTATATGGCATGCCGCGCGATCTGGTCCGTGCCCGTCCCGGCGACGCGGCGCCGCTTGCCGACGGCAAGATGCCGCTCGGACGCTACGGCACGGACGGCAAGTTCACTGCCTATTACGACCGTGCCGCGATCGAGCGGGGCGCATTGATGGGCAAGGGGCTGGAGATCGGCTGGGCGGCCGATCCGGTCGAGGTTTTCTTCCTGCAGGTCCAGGGGTCCGGCCGGCTACGCGCGCCAGATGGCAGCGTGATGCGCATCGGCTATGCCGGGCAGAACGGCCTGCCCTATACCGGCATCGGCGGCGTGATGCGCCAGCGCGGGCTGATCGGCACCGGACCGGGGCAATATCCCGGCTCGATGCAGGGCATCATGCAATACATTCGCGAGCATCCCGCAGAGGGCGCGGCGCTGATGGACGAGAACCGCTCCTACGTGTTCTTCAAGGAACTGACTGGCGATGGCCCGCTCGGCGCGCTGAACGTGCCGGTCCGCGCGGGCAATTCGGTCGCCACGGATCCGCGTTTCGTGCCGCTGGGGGCTCCGGTCTGGCTCGACATGGACCGGCGCGAGGTGGACGGGCTGTGGATCGCGCAGGATACTGGCGGCGCGATCAAGGGTTCCAATCGCTTCGACACGTTCTGGGGGGCGGGCGAGCAGGCGCGGGTGACCGCCGGCGGCATGAGCGCGCGCGGCGAGGCGCTGATCCTCGTCCCGAAGGGAACGGCAGAGCGCCTGAAAATTCGATGAAGTATCCGGGGCGATGAGGCGTCCTGGTCGCCGGCTCAGCAGGGAAGAGGCGGAAATCTGGGCGCAGGTCGCGCGGACGGTGACGCCGATCCGCCCGCCCGAAATCCGGCAGCCGCCGGTGTCCGGCGGTCCACCCGAACCAGCGCCGCCTCCTCCGCCCCCGCCGGCAAAGAAGGTCAAGGGCCGCGTTCCACCGGCGCTCGCGCCGACGCCGCCCGTTCCCAAGCCTGCGGCAACGCAGCCGCATCTCGACGGCTCATGGGAAAAGCGGATCGCCAAGGGCACGCTGGCGCCTGATTTCAGCCTCGACCTGCACGGCGCCAATCTCGATGCCGCCTATTCGCGGCTGATGCACGGATTGCTGCAGGCGCGTGCGATGGGCGCCCGGGTGGTGCTGATCGTTACCGGCAAGCCTCGCCCGGTCGACCCGATGGACCGTTCAGAGCGTCGCGGCGCCATCCGTGCCAAGATCGCGGACTGGCTCGCCGCCAGCGAATTCGCCGGTGACATCGCCGCCGTCCGCGGCGCTCATCGCCGCCACGGCGGACAAGGCGCGATTTATGTAGTGCTCAAGCGTCGGCGGTAAGGGCAGCCGGAGGCCAGCTACCAAAGAAGCGGACGGAAAGCCTATGCTTCCCGCCCGCCCCGGTCTTTCATATTTTCCTGGTCACGCGGCCTGCGCGATCTCCTCCGGAGCCTCGTTGCGTATCAGGTAATCGAAGGCGGAGAGCGCGGCCTTCGATCCCTCGCCCATGGCGATGATGATCTGCTTGTAGGGCACCGTCGTGGCGTCGCCGGCGGCGAATATCCCGGGCAGGTTGGTCGCAGCCTTGTCGTCGATGACGATTTCGCCGCGCGGGGAAAGCTCGATGCCGGAATCCTTCAACCATTCGGTATTGGGTACCAGTCCGATCTGGACGAACACGCCTTCCAGTTCGATGTGCTTTTCCTCGCCGCTCTCGCGGTCCTTGTAACTGAGCCCGTTCACCTTTTCACCGTCGCCGGTCACCTCGGTGGTCTGCGCCGAGACGAAGATGTCGACGTTCTTCATCGAGCGCAGCTTGTCGACCAGAACCTGGTCAGCGCGCAGCCTGGCGTCGAATTCGATCAGCGTTACGTGGCCGACGATGTTGGCGAGGTCGATCGCCGCCTCCACGCCGGAGTTGCCGCCGCCGATCACCGCGACGCGCTTGCCCTTGAACAGCGGGCCGTCGCAGTGCGGGCAATAGGCAACGCCCTTGGTGCGATATTCGGCCTCTCCGGGCACGCCCAGGTTGCGCCAGCGCGCGCCGGTGGTGAGGATCAGCGAACGGGCTTTCAGCGAGGCGCCGTTCTCGAACACGATCTCATGGAAGCCGCCCACCGTCTTTGCCGGAATCAGCTTTTCGGCGCGCAGCAGGTTCATCGCGTCGATGTCGTATTCGGCGACGTGCTGTTCCAGCGCGGCGGCGAGCTTGGGACCTTCGGTATAGGGCACGGAGATGAAATTCTCGATCCCCATGGTGTCCTGCACTTGTCCGCCCATGCGCTCGGCGGCGATGCCGGTGCTGAAGCCCTTGCGCGCGGTATAGATCGCGGCGGCAGCGCCGGCCGGGCCGCCGCCAACCACGAGAACCTCGAAAGGCTTCTTCGCGGCGAGCTTTTCCGCAGCCTTGGCGGAAGCGCCGGAATCGAGCTTGCCGAGTATTTCCTCGACGCTCATCTTGCCCGAACCCCACATCGCGCCATCGAGGAACACGGCAGGCACCGCCATCACGCCGCGTGCATCGACCTCGTCCTTGAACGTGCCGCCCTCGATCAGGGTGGCGGTGACGCGCGGGTTGTAAAGCGCCATCAGAGTCAGCGCCTGCACCACATCGGGGCAGTTGTGGCAGGAGAGCGAGAAGTACATCTCGAACTCGAAATCGCCTTCGAGATTGCGAATCTGCTCCAGCACCTCGTCAGAGACCTTGGGCGGATGGCCGCCGGTCCACAGCAGGGCGAGCACCAGCGAGGTGAATTCGTGGCCGAGCGGAACGCCGGCGAAGCGGACCCATACCGACGCGTCGGACGCGCGGCGGATGATGAAGCTGGGCTTGCGATCATCGTTGCCGTCGAAGGTGGCGGTCACCTTGTCGGAAAGGCCGGAGATGGTTTCCAGCAGTTCGCGCGTTTCCGCCGACTTCGAGTCGTCGCCGAGCGAGGCGACAAGCTCGATCGGTTCGCGCAGCATGCCGAGGTACTGGGAGAGCTGTTGCTTCAGGGCGGCGTCGAGCATGGTCGTGAATCCTGTGATCTTGAACGGGTTGAGGACGAGTGGCGGCCCGGGGCTTCGCGTATTGTCGCGAGGGGGGATAGCCCCGGGCCGCGCCGTCAGCGGCCGTCTATGCGGCCGCTGCCCTCGGTGCGACCCGAGGGGCAGGCTTAGATCTTGCCAACAAGGTCGAGCGAAGGCGCAAGCGTTTCGCCGCCTTCTTCCCACTTGGCCGGGCAGACCTGGCCGGGGTGGTTGCGGACGTACTGGGCGGCCTTGATCTTGCGCACGAGTTCGGTGGCGTTACGGCCAACACCTTCGCAAGTGATTTCCATGATCTGGATCACGCCGTCCGGATCGACGACGAAGGTCGCGCGGTCGGCAAGGCCCATTTCACGCAGGACGCCGAAATTGTTCGACAACGCATGGGTCTGGTCGCCGAGGAACGCGTACTTGATCTTGCCGATCTTGTCCGAGGTGTCGTGCCATGCCTTGTGGCTGAAATGGGTGTCGGTCGACACGCCGTAGACTTCCACGCCCATGCCCTGGAGCGTCTCGTACTGTTCGCCCAGGTCTTCCAGTTCGGTCGGGCAAACGAAGGTGAAGTCGGCGGGGTAGAAGAAGAACACCGCCCACTTGCCTTCGATGTCCTTTTCGGTGACGTCGAAGAAGTCCTTGCCGGTCTGGAACGCGGTGTTCTTGAACGGCTTGATGGTGCTGCCGATAATACCCATGGATGTGTCTCCCTCAATTGGGTGTTGAAATAACGAGACCGAGATAGGCCCAATGCATGGCGTTTTGTAGCGCGATGAATCGATTGGCTTGATCGAGTTATGCGATCACCGGGCGGCAGATTGTGCGTCTGGATCGATGAGACGATCGACTTCGGCGGCGCGGACGGCGAGGACGCCATTGTGCCGGTGCTCTCCATGCCATACCGGCTGCGGCGATGAGCCGGCTCGATTCCCATCTCGCCGCTGCCCTTTCGCGCATCGAGCGTGCCGGTCAGCGACGCATCTTGCGCGCGGCGGCGCTGGCGGACGGCGGCCGGATGCAGCGCGGCGGGCGCACGCTGATCGACTTTTCCAGCAACGACTATCTCGGCCTCGCGCGGCATCCGTTGCTGATCGATCGGGCGCGGGAGTGGGCGGCCGCCATGGGCACCGGTTCCGGCGCGTCGCGGCTCGTCACCGGCACCAGCGAAGCACACATTGCCCTTGAGGAGAGGATCGCGGCGTTCAAGGGCGCCGAGGCGGCCTTGCTCTTCGCCTCGGGCTGGCAGGCCAATGCCGCCGTAATCCCGGCGCTGCTTGCAGCCGTGCCGGGCGCGGCGCTGTTCACCGACCGCTTGAACCACGCCAGCATGCATGCGGGCATCGCGATCAGCGGCATGCGCCAGCACCGCTTTCGGCACAACGATCTCGATCATCTCGCCGCACTGCTCGAAAGCAAGGGCGCCGGCGCGCCGATGCGCCTGATCCTGACCGAGAGCGTGTTTTCCATGGACGGCGACCGGGCGGATCTTGCCGCGCTGGCTGACCTTGCCGCAGCCTACGATGCCGTGCTGTTCGTCGACGAGGCCCATGCCACCGGCGTGCTGGGGCCCGGAGGGCGCGGCCTCAGCGCACAGGTGCCGGGGCGCATCGACGTGGTGATGGGGACGTTCAGCAAGGCGCTCGGCGGCTTCGGCGCCTACGTTGCGGGATCGCGCGTGCTGATCGACTATCTGGTCAATGCCGCCAGCGGCTTCGTCTTCACCACCGCCCCGCCGCCCGCCGTGCTTGGCGCGATCGATGCCGCGCTCGATCTGGTGCCGGGCATGGACGCCGAGCGCGTGCACCTTGCGGCGCTGGGGGACCGTCTGCGGCAGGGGCTGGCGGCGCTCGGCATCGATCACGGCGCTTCCTCGACCCAGATCGTACCCGCCATGATCGGCGGCGAGGATGATGCCATGCGCATCGCGGCGGCGCTGGAGGCGGCGGACCTGCTCGCCTCGGCCATCCGTCCGCCGACGGTCCCGCCGGGCACGAGCCGCCTGCGCCTCGCCCTGCGCGCCGGCCATTCGCAAGACGATATCGACGTGCTGCTGGAGGCGATCGGGAAGGCGCTGTGAAGCTGTCGTTTCATCACGGCTGGGGTTTCGACCGGAGCTTCTGGGATGCCTTGTGCGCGCTCCTTCCGCAGTGGCAGCAGGTGCGTGACGACCGGGGTTATTTCGGCGCGGGCGAAGAGGCGGCCAGCGACGGCCCGTGCCTTGCCGTGGCGCACAGCTTCGGGACGATGCGCGTGCTGGCCGATCCTCCCCCTGGCCTTGTCGGGATCGTTGCGTTCAACGGCTTCGAGCGTTTCACCGCTCTGCCCGGAAAGCCGGGCGTGGCGGTGCGTGTGGTGGACCGCATGCTGCGCCGCTTCGATATCGATCCGCACGCCGTGCTGGCCGAATTTCGCCGTTCCGTCGGAGGCGAAGCGCCGTTCGGCAAGATCGATGCCGATCCCCTGCGCGCCGACCTGTTGCGGCTGCGCGACGCGCGGCCGCCGCTACCGGAGGTGCCGGTCGTCGCGGTGAACGGTGGGCGCGATCCGCTGCTGCCGGCGGATATGCGCGCGGCGGTCTTCACCGGCTGTGACGTGCGGCGAATGGAGCATGAGGGGGGCGGCCACCTGCTGCCGCTGGAGGATCCCGAGCTGTGTGCGCAGGCGGTGCGCGGCGCGGTGCAGGCGCTTTCATGATCGCGGCGGAACGCAGCGCGCGGATCGCAGGCGCCTTCGCGGCGGCCAGCGACTATGACCGTCACGCGCGCGTCCAGCGGCAGGTGGCGAACAGGCTCGCGGCCCGGATGGCGGCACTGGACCTGCCGCGGGAACCCCGCTTGCTCGAAATCGGATGCGGCACCGGTTTCCTGACGCAGGCGCTGGCGGACCGGGGGATTGGCGGCGAGTGGCTGATCACCGACATCGCGCCGGACATGGTCGAGCGTTGCCGTGCGCGGGTGGGCGAGGCGCCGGGCCGCCGCTTCGCGGTGCTGGACGGCGAGCATGGGGCGCGGCCGGGAAACGCCTTCGACCTCATCTGTTCCAGCCTCGCCGTTCAATGGTTCGCCGATGCCCCGGCGGCGCTGGCGCGGATGGCGCAGTGGCTGGCGCCGGGCGGGCGGCTGATCGTCACCACGCTCGGCCCCGGCAGCTTTCCCGAATGGCGCGCGGCGCATGAGGTGCTCGGCCTCGAACCCGGTACGCCGCGCTTCGCGGAAGTTCCCGCTTTCGCGGCGCTCGACGACGCGGAAGTCGAGATCGAGCAGGTCGAGGAGCGGTATGCCGACGCGCGCGCCTTCGTGCGCGCCTTGAAAGCGATCGGCGCCGGCACCGCGCGGGAAGGGCACCGTCCATTGCCAGCGGGGGTGATGCGCCGGGTCATGGGGAATTTTAACCGTAACGGATGCAAAGTCAGCTATCAGGTCGTGACCTGCCGGATTCGGCGCGCTAGATGAATTAACCATGAGGGGGCGCACGATCATCGTATCCGGTACGGATACCGGCATAGGCAAGACCGTATTTGCCGCAGCGCTCGCCGGAATGCTTGGTGGTTGGTACTGGAAGCCGGTGCAGGCCGGCATCGAGGCGGACGGCACCGATGCTGACCGGGTCGCACGTCTCTCCGGTCTCCCGCGCGACCGCATACTGCCCGAGGCCTATTGCCTGAAGACGCCCTGTTCGCCGCACCTCGCCGCCGAGATTGACGGTGTCGCCATCGACACGTCGCGTCTGGCGCTGCCCGCGGTCGAGGGTCCGCTGGTGGCGGAAGGGGCGGGCGGCGTGCTGGTGCCGATCAGCCGCAGCGAAACTTACGCCGATCAGATGGCGCGCTGGGGCGCTCCCGTCGTCCTCGTCGCGCGCACCGCCCTCGGCACCATCAACCACTCGCTGCTCTCGATCGAAGCCCTGCGCGCGCGCGGCGTGCCGGTGCTGGGCATGGCTTTCGTCGGCGAGCCTGTCGAGGACAGCGAGGCGACGATCTGCGCCATGGGCGGCGTCGCCCGGCTGGGCCGGCTGCCCTTCCTCGAAACCCTCTCGGCGGATGCCTTGCGTGCTGCCTTCCTCGAAAACTTCCGGCCGAAGGACTTTGCGGCGTGACCTTATCATCCATCTGGCACCCCTTCACCCAGCACGGGCTCTCCGAACCCATTCCGCTGGTGACCGAGGCGCGCGGCGCGCTGCTGAAGACCGATGACGGCCGCACGGTCATCGACGCGATTTCCTCGTGGTGGGTGACGACGCATGGCCACAGCCATCCGCGCATCATGAATGCCATGGCGGAGCAGGCACAGTGCCTCGACCAGATCATCTTCGCTGGCTGGACCCATCAGCCGGCGGAAGACGTGGCCGCCGGCCTGCGCGCGATCATGCCGAGCAGCCTGACGCGCGTGTTCTTTTCCGATTCCGGCTCGACCAGCGTCGAGGTCGCGCTGAAGATGGCGCTCGGCTACTGGCAGGCGCGCGGGGAAGCGCGTCACCGCATCGTGGTGATGGAGCATTCCTATCACGGTGACACCATCGGTGCGATGTCGATAGGCGCGCGCGGCGTGTTCAACCAGGCCTACGAGCCGCTGCTGTTCGATGTCGCGCGCATCCCTTATCCCGCTGCCGGCGCGGAGCAGGACACGCTCGACGCGCTTGAGCGCCACTGCACCGCACCCGATACGGCGGCGCTGATCGTCGAGCCATTGATCCTCGGCTCGGGCGGGATGCTGACCTACAGCGCGGAGGTGCTGGCATCGATGCGCGCGATCTGCGAGCGGCACGGCGTGCTGTTCATCGCCGACGAGGTGATGACCGCATGGGGCCGCACCGGCACGCTGCTCGCCTGCGACCAGGCGGGCGTGGTGCCGGATATCCTGTGCTTGTCCAAGGGGCTGACCGGCGGAGCGATCCCGCTGGCGGTGACGATGGCGAGCGAACCGATCTTCGAGGCGCACTGGTCGATCGACCGCGCGCGGATGTTCTTCCACTCCTCCAGCTACACCGCCAACCCGATCGCCTGCGCCGCCGCCAGCGCCAACCTGGCCATCTGGCGCGAGCAGCCGGTGCTGGCGATCGTCGCCAGCCTCGCGCGGCGGCAAGCGAACTGGCTGCACAAGCTGGAGCGGTTCTGCCACTTCGACAACCCGCGCACGCTGGGCACCATCGCCGCGCTCGATCTGCGCACCCACGGCTCCGGCGGCTATCTCGACGACCTCGCCCCGCGCCTGATGGCCTTCTTCCGCGAACGCGGCGTGCTGCTGCGCCCGCTGGGCAATACCGTCTACGTGATGCCGCCCTACTGCATCACCGATGACCAACTGTCCCAGGTATGGGATGCGATCGGCGAGGCGGTGATTTCGATCTGAGGGTTCTTTGGCTCCTCCCCGTTCAGCCAATCGGAACAGGGCGGAGCAGTCTTCCGCTTGTCTTCATCTCAGACAGGATTTGAAGGCGGGGGGACCTTGTAGGTGCGTCGCTCGTAAAGCCAGTACGCAATGCCGCTCGGCAAGCCCCAAGCAACTCCCATGTAAGCACTCAGCAGCCCGTTGATGGTCAGAGGCCCTCCAAACAGGGCAGTAAATAGCCAGAAAAATACTTGTCCGGCCATGGCACCCAAGGCAGCGGCAAGCAGAAACGACCAATCGTAGTGGAGTAGCGGACGTAGAACCTTGTTCAGAGGTATTCCAAAGAGGCAAAGTCCCAGTGCCGTGAAAGGTATCGCGAACGTTCCGTAAGCTAGTACGATGACCGGAATGGCCCAGTAATCAGTCCACGGATCGTAACCTGATAAAGCCTCCAGCACCATTATGGCCGCCAATTCCAAGAGCGTACCAATATAGGCTCCGACCAGTGCCGCTTTGGCGACGCTCTCCAAAGGATGTGGTGCAGGCTCGCGATAGATCGACACGGCGTCACATTATCCCATGCTGCAATATCGGCAAGAATGATTCAATGCAATTTGGAGCCGGCCGCCTACCCCTCCAGCAAATCCAGATAGGCCACCACATCGTTGTCGGTGGCGATGAACAGGCCTTCCTGCAGTTCCTCTGGTTGCTGCGCGGCGATGGTCATCGCTTCGGTCAGGGGGCCGTAGAACAGCGTTTCGGCGGCGCCGCCTTCGGGGCCGGCGTCGAGGTGATAGAGCCGCACGCTGGCGTCGAGGTGGGTGGTGCGCATCAGTCTTCCGGGGTTTCGCGTTTCGCACCGTCGAGCAGGCGGGCGGTGCGGGCCTGATCGAGCTTGGTGGCGGTGCGTTCGCTTTTGTTGCGGCCGTGCTGGGCGCGGCTGGCATCGGCCTCGGCGGCCTTGGCGGCGCGGTCTTTGGCCTTGCGGGCCATGCGCAGGTTGATGATCTCGGCCATATCCGGCCTTTCTTACGCCTCGACGGCGGCGGTGGCGAGCCCCAGATCGGGCAGGGCGATCGAGCGCTTGCCGGAAAAATCGGTGCGCACCACGATCAGCCCGTCCTTTTCAAGGAAGTCGAGCAGGCGCTGCACCCGGCGTGGCGAGCTGGTGCCGTAGATGCGCGCCAGTTCCATGTCGTCCGGGCACGGCTTGCCGTCCATCGCCGCGCGGGCGATCACGTAGAACGGTGCCAGCGCATCGTCGGGCACGTGCTTGGCAAGGTTGAGCAGGTCGGTCCAGCGCTCGTCCTCGGGGTCGGTGATCCCGGCCAGTGCGGCGGCGAAGCCCCGGCGGAAGGCAGTGGCATCGAGCCCGCGCACCGAGATGCCCTTCATCCGGCAGCGGATGGTATAGTCCTGAAACAGCGTGGTCGATGGCTGGAAGGTGCAATCATCCTCCTGCGCCATGGCGTTCAGGATCTCGATCATCGCGGCGCGGTTTTCTTCCGGCTCCGGCTCGGCCCGCTGGCGTTCCCGCTCGCGCGCCTGCGCGCCGGTGGGTTCGAGCATCTCGTTCGCGGCGATGCGCCGGGCGAGGGTCTCGGCATCCTCCACCTTGGGCGCGGGGCGGTGAAATTCGGTGCGTTCCGGCTCGACGTGGAGATCGGCGTGGAGCAGCTCGCGCATGTCCTCGGTGCTGGCAGTGGGCAGCGGGGCAAGGCCGGGCGTCACCGACTTGGCGCCGGTGCGCACCGCACCGATGTTGACCGCGACCGGGCGGCGCGAGATCGCCGGGCCAAGGCCGAGGAACTGGCCGCGCGCGAGGTCGCGGATCTGCTCCGCCTGCCGCCGCTCCATGCCGAGCAGGTCGGCCGCGCGCACCATGTCGATATCGAGGAAAGTGCGGCCCATCAGGAAGTTGCTGGCCTCCGCCGCCACGTTCTTCGCCAGCTTGGCGAGACGCTGGGTGGCGATCACCCCGGCCAGACCGCGCTTGCGGCCCCGGCACATGAGGTTGGTCATCGCCGCCAGGCTGACGCGGCGCGCTTCCTCGGAAACTTCGCCGGCGGCGGCGGGCGCGAACATCTGCGCCTCGTCGACCACCACCAGCGCCGGATACCACTGCTCGCGCGGGGCATCGAACAGGGCATTGAGGAACTGGGCGGCGCACTTCATCTGCTGGTCGATCTCCAGCTCGTCGAGCGCGAGGACGACCGAGGCTCGGTGCTCGCGGATGCGCGCGCCGAGCCGGGCGATTTCGGCCTCGCCATAGGCGGCGCCATCGATCACGACGTGGCCGAACTCTTCCGCCAGGCTGACGAAATCGCCTTCCGGGTCGATCACCACCTGCTGGACGATGGAGGCGCTCTCTTCGAGCAGGCGGCGCAGCAGGTGCGACTTGCCGGACCCGGAATTGCCCTGCACCAGCAGGCGGGTCGCGAGAAGTTCCTTGATGTCGATCTCTATCGGCTGGCCCTGCGGGGTGGTGCCGATGACGATGGCTGAGCTCACCCGCTGCCTGTGCCAAAGGCGGGGGCAGGGACGCAAGGCGGCATTTGCCTTTATCCAGAGCGGCGCGCGTGGAACGTCTCGCTTTCCATCGATGTTTCACGATGTTGTCACATGGCTGCGCGAAGGCCGACTAATGGAGAGAAGCACTGCCTTGTTGCCAGAGGAGCCGGGATTCCGGCTGATCGTACTCGCCGGGCAGCGGCGCGGCGGCGTTGACGGTCTGGCCGAACGTTTCGGGCAGAGCCACCGCAGCCTGGTGCCGATCGCCGGGCGGCCGCTGATCGCCCACGTGCTGCGCACCGCGATGGCCCATCCGGGCGTGGCGGGCATCGCCATCTCGATCGAGGAGGAAGCGTTCGACGCGGTGTGGGACGTGCTCACCCGCCTGCCCGGACGCGGCGCGGTAAGGCTGGTTCCTGCCCGTGACAGCCTGGCCGACAGCGTGCGCGATGCCGCGCGCGGCTGGGACGGGCCGCTGATCGTCACCACCGCCGACCACGCGCTGCTCGGCGCCGAGACCATGGACGCCATTTCCGGGGCTCTCGCCAAGGCCGACCTTGCGGTGGCGCTGAGCCCGCGCCGCTGCGTCGAGGCTGTCCATCCGGCCGCGCCGCGCCGCTACATCAGCTTGCGCGAGGGCGATTTCGCCGTCTGCGACATCTATGGGCTTGCCGGGCCCCATGCCTTGCGTGCGGCGGACGTATTCCGCGCCGAGGGCGGCTTCGACCGCGTCCGGTCACGCGTACGCCGGGCCGCTGGCTGGCTGGCCTGGCTCATGATGCGGCTGCGGATTCTCGCCCTGACGCAGGCGGTGCGGCTTGCCTCGCGGCGCTTGCGGCTGAGCGTGGCGCCGGTGCTGGTCGAGGACGGGACGCAGGCGATCGACGTCGGCGACGATGCCAGTTACGCCATCGTGCGCGACATTCTCGAACTGCGCGCCCGCCGCGCAGCGCGGGACGATGGCGCGGGGGATCGCGGTCCCCAGCCTGCGGAGCGGCCTGCGGGGCTGCGCCGAACTTTCTCCAGCTGAACCGGCAAGCCCCCAAAAAAACGGGCGGCCCGTCACGAGGCGGGGCCGCCCGAAGTTGGGGAGAAGCGATACGCGCCGCGCCGTGCAGACGGCGGGGTGCGGACCGGCAAGACGGGTCTTTGCATGCGCGGCACGCGGCCTCATTGATCGCCGTCAAGTTTGGCGGACCGGATTTTTTTCGCGGGTTGCCGGATGCGGGGCATTAATAATCGATATCGCCGGACGTCCTCCGGACGGATGGACAACAGCCGTTTCAAGCCGACCCCGATCCTGCGTGAACGCCGGCGCAGCGAATGCGCCCGCTTCGCGCTCACCGACGCGCGCGGCGAGGAAATCGCGGTGATGGTGCGCGACATCTCCTCGAAAGGTCTTAGCGCAGCCGCGCTGGGGACGGCGCCCGCTGTCAACGAAGTGGTGCGCGCCAGCCTGGAGGATGGCCGCGAGCTGTGGGGCCTCGTTCGCTGGGCGGATGGAAACCTGTTCGGCGTGGAGTTCGATACCCGCGGTTGACCGGCGCGCGCGCCGGACGGCGTCTGAACCTGTCCTTCGCAGTCGTCCGAAGCCTGCTCCTTACACTGCCGAACTGAAGCGGCGCAGCGAGTCCTTGCGGTAGGGATCGAAGCGCGCCGCGATCGAGCGGGCGTAGGGCAGTCCCGCGGGTTTGACCACCAGGTCCTCGCCGTCCATTTCGCACAGCCCGCGCGTGGTATAGCCGCACAGAAGGGGCAGGGCCTCGCGCTGGAGGTCCGCGTCGATCTTCGCCCGGCCGCGGCATAGCAGGGCCTCGATCACTGCGCCCCGGCGCTGGTCATCGGCAGTACGCACGATGCCGCGATTGGCGGCCAGCCGGTCCTGCGACAGCCTCATGCGGTAGCGCCCGGTGTTCTTCTCGTTCTGGACCAGCAGTTCGCGAAAGCTGCTGATCGAAGACGCGCCAAGGCCGATCAGCGCGGGCGCCTGATCCTCGGTAAAGCCCTGGAAGTTGCGGCGCAGCCTGCCGCAAAGCGCCGCCTGGGCGAGACTGTCGCCGGGCTTGGCGAAATGGTCGAAGCCGACGGCGACGTACCCCTGATCGACAAGGTAGTCATGGCCGAAGGCGGCCATCTGGAAGCGGACTTCGGCACCGGGCAGCCGGCTGGCGTCGATCTTCCTCTGCCGTGCGATCAGGTGCGGCACATGGGCATAGCCGAACAGGGCGATCCGGTCGGCGCCAAGGGCGACAGTCTGTTCGAGCGAGGCGCGCAGGTGATCCATCGTCTGGCCGGGCAGGCCGTACATCAGGTCGAAGTTCAGTGATCGCACGCCGCTGGAGCGCAGCAGGGCGGTCGCCTCCTCGATCATCCGCGCGGGCTGGATGCGGCCGATCGCCTCCTGCAGCGCAGGCTCGAAAGTCTGGACACCCAGGCTGGCGCGCGAGATGCCGACGAAGCCGAGCACCGATGCCCATTCCGCGCCGAGCGTGCGGGGATCGATCTCGATCGAGAAGACCGGGCGCTCGCCTTCGGTCTGGATGCCGAATTCCAGCGTCAGCGCATCGACGATGCGCACGAAGTCGATCGGGGAAATGCCGTTCGGGCTGCCGCCGCCAAAGGCGATGCGGGTGATGCGGGCGGACTTGGGCAGGCGCTCCGCGACCAGCGCGATCTCGCGGTGGAGCGCTTCGAGATAGCTCGTCACCCGGTCGGTGCGGTTGGCGACGCTGGTGTTGCAGCCGCAGTACCAGCAGATCTTCTCGCAGAAGGGAATGTGGACGTAGAGCGAGACGTCGCCGTTCTGCCCTTCCAGCGCGGTGGAAAATTCCTTCTCTCCCACACCGCCGCCGAACTCCGCCGCAGTCGGGAAGCTGGTGTAGCGCGGCACCGGAACGGCCAGCAGATCGGGGTGATAGGTCCACATGCGAAGCGTAGTGCCTCAGGTGTGGAGGCAGTTCATTGCGATCGATCAAGCCGCTTGCGCGAAGAGGACGAGTGGCAGCCCTTGGCGCAGCAGGGGCCCTGGGGCGGGCCGGGAGGGGCGTCGGTCGAGCCGGTCGGGATGGTCAGGACGCCGCCGCCGCACAGCGGCGCGGCGATGCCGCGCGCCTCTGCCTCCAGCGGGCCGATCATCGCCGGGAAAAGGGCAAGGGCGGCGGCCAGGACGAGGGTCCGTTTCAAGCCTCGCCCTCCTCGTCGATGAGGATGCGATTGGCCGCGCCGTCGATATCCTCGAACTGGCCGGTGCGCATCGCCCAGAAGAAGCCGACCAGCCCGGCCAGACCCATCAGCAGCGCGACGGGAATGAGGAAGGCAAGGATGCTCATGAATTCTCCTCCCGCCCGGCGGCACGCACCAGCCGCAGCGAATTGCCGACGACCAGCAGCGAACTTGCCGACATGGCGACGGCGGCGATCAGCGGCGTGACATAGCCGAGAATCGCCAGCGGCACCGCGAGTATATTGTAGCCGATGGCCATCACGAAGTTCTCGCGGACCACGCGCATCGTGGCACGCGCAGCGCGGACGGCGAGGGCTACGGGCATCAGCCGCTCGCCGATGAACACCGCGTCGGCGGCCTGCTGGCTGACGTCGCTGGCGCTGCCCGGTGCGATCGAGACGTGGGCGCCGGCAAGCGCCGGACCATCGTTGAGACCATCCCCCACCATCAGCACCCGGTGCCCGGCATCGCTGCGGCGTTCGAGCAGCGCCAGCTTGTCGGCGGGGCGCATCGACGAGGTGGCGAAAAGGCCGAGCCGGCGGGCGGTCAGGGCAACGCTTTCCGGGCGGTCCCCGGAGGCGATCGAGGGGTTGAGGGCCATGGCACGCAGCTGTGTGATCGCGGCTTCGGCATCGGGGCGCAGCGGATCGACGAAGCCGATGCGTGTGCGCTCGCCGTCTACCAGCAGGTCTACAGCAAGGCCGGCGGTTTCGGTTTCCGGGCGCAGCAGGGCGACCGGCATGCCCTCCCACGTACCGCTCATGCCCGATCCTGCCGTCTCGGCCAGGTCGTCCAGCGTAGCAGGCACGGTGGCGGCATCGCGCAGCGCTCTGGCGAGGCCCCGGCTGAGCGGGTGGCGGCTGCCCTGCGCGAGCGCGAGGGCGACCGAGCGGGCAGCGTCGTCCAGCGCGGCGAGGTCGGCGGGGCGCGGCTCGCCCAGCGTCAGCGTGCCGGTCTTGTCGAGCAGCACCTCGTCCACTTCGGCGAGGCGTTCGAGGGCGGAGCCGTCCTTGATGAGGAGGCCGCGCCTCATCAGCGCGCCGGCGGCAACCACTTGCGCGGCGGGCACGGCAAGCCCCAGCGCGCAGGGGCAGGTGATGATCAGCACCGCCGCCGCGACCGTCAGCGAATGGTGCACGCCGGCGCCCGCGAGCATCCAGCCGCAGAAGCTGAGGAAGGCGAGGCTGTGCACGGCGGGGGCATAGATGCGCGAGGCCTTGTCGGCGATGCGCACGTAGCGCGAGCGGGACTGGCCCGCCTCGTCCATCAGCCGCGCGATGTCAGCCAGCGCGGTGTCCTGCGCGGCGGCGGTGACTTTCATGCGCACCGGATTGCCGAGGTTGACCATGCCGGCGTGGATCAGGTCGCCGGGGCCAGCGGGGCGGGGATCGCTCTCGCCCGTGAGCATCGAGGAGTCGACGGTGGTGCGGCCCTCGATCACCTCGCCGTCGGCGGCGAGCGCCTCGCCGGCAGCGACCAGCACGACCATGCCGGGGGCGAGCCTTTCCGCCTCTACATAGAGCGCGGTGCCATCGTCCTGCACCACATGCGCGCCGCGGCCCATGCGGCCAAGCAGCGCGGCGATGCCCGAGCGGGCGCGGCTGCGCATCATCGCATCGAGCACGCGGCCCGCGAGCAGGAAGAACAGCAGCATCACGGCGCCGTCGAAATAGGCGTGGGCGCCTCCGGTAACCGTCTCGTAGAGGCTCATGCCGGTCGCCAGCAGCACGCCGATGGAGATCGGCACATCCATGTTGGTGCGGCGATAGCGCAGCGCCATCAGCGCCGAGGCGAAGAACGGACGGCCCGCATAGGCGATGGCGGGAATGGCGATCAGCGCGCTGATCCAGTGGAACATCTCGCGCGTCACGGTGTCGGCGCCCGACCATACCGCGACCGAAAGCAGCATGATGTTCATCATCGCGAAGCCGGCGACGGCCAGCGCGCGCAGCAGGCGGCGCGCCTCGGCATCGTCGCCGCCCAGCGGGTTCTGCGCCGCGCGCTCCGCCTCGAAGCCGAGCTTGCCCAGTTCCTCGATGATCGCATCGTCCGTAAGTTCGGGGACGTGGCTGACGGCGACGCGCTTGGCGGAAAAGTTCACCCGCGCCGCGGCAACGCCGGGCACCAGCGCCAGCCCGCGCTCGACCTTGCCGATGCAGCCGGCGCAGCGCATGCCGGGCACGGTGAAGCGGCTGTCGATGCAGGGCTGGGCGGGAACCGGCGCAGCGGACGGGGAGGGAAGCGGAGCATTCATGGCTGCACTGCCTGAGGCTGGGGCGCGCCAATCACTTCGCGGCCCTCCACCTGGTCCTCGCCGTGCCACGTCCGGCCATCGGCGGTGATCGCAAGGCGCAAATGCCAGCGGCCCTCGGGCAGCACTTCGCGGCTGACGTAGGTGCCGGCGGTGTCCGGGGCGAAGGAAAGGACCATGTCGGGGCGGCGGCCGAGCGGGTGGCGCGCGTCGGCCTCGATCACGGCGTGATCGGGCGCGCCGGCAAGGCGCACGGCGACATGTGCGTCGTCGCGGCGGCTGACGTCGACCGTCCAGCCCATCGCACGCTCGGCCTTCGCCTCGTCCAGCCAGCGGTTGTAGTGCTGGCTGGCGACGTAGGAGTTGTCGACCACCACGCCGCCGAAGGTCGAGGAGGCGAGGCGGGCCATGGTCAGGTTGACGCCGACGACGACGCCGAAGCCGGCGGCGAGGATCGCGGTCATGTGCCAGCCGTTGAACGGTTTGCCGGGGGCTTGCTGGGCGCTCATCTATCGTTCTTCCGTAAAGGGGCTGTCGAAATTGACTTCGGCCTCGTCCCGCTCGCGGGCATCGCCCCTGGCCTGCAGGGTGAAGGCGAATTCCTGCGACGCGGTATCGGCGGGGGCGACGACATAGACGCGCACGCCCTGCGTCTCGTCGGCGGGCACGGTGCGGACAAGCGTGCGGGCGGCATTGGCGTGGTCCATGTCCTCGGTCCACATCACCGCGCCGGGCAGGCCTTCGATGGCGATGTCCATCTGGCGCGGGCGCCCCTCCATGTTGCGCAGGCGCAGGGTATAGGCGTTGCGCACCGAACCGTCGCGCATCAGGATGTAGGGCGGGTTGCGATCCTTGGCGGCGCTGAGGTCGGTGCGGATGCGGGTGCCCAGCATGAACAGCAGGCCGAGGCCAATCGCGCACCAGACGCCGAAATAGAGGATCGTGCGGGGGCGCCAGATCAGCTTGAGGTGGCGCGTCGGCGGCTGGCCCGCCTTCTCGCGCTCGGCATCTTCCAGCGTGGCATAGTCGATCAGCCCGCGCGGGCGGCCGGTTTCCTTCATCACCCGGTCGCAGGCGTCGATGCACAGCGCGCAGGTGATGCAGCCGATCTGTGGTCCTTCGCGGATGTCGATGCCGGTCGGGCAGACGGCGACGCACTGGTCGCAATCGATGCAGTCGCCGAACTCGCCGGGGCTTTTCTGCGCCTTCTTCAGGCTCCCGCGCTTTTCGCCGCGCCAGTCCTTGTAGGTGACGATCAGGCTCTTCTCGTCGAGCATCGCGGTCTGGATGCGCGGCCAGGGGCACATGTAGATGCACACCTGCTCGCGCATGAAGCCGCCCAGCACGAAGGTCGTCATCGTCAGCACGAACGTGGTGGCATAGGCGACCGGGGCGGCGGTGCCGGTCCAGAACTCCCGCTGCAGCGTCGGCGCGTCGGCGAAGTAGAAGATCCACGCGCCGCCGGTGGCGAAACTGATCAGCAGGTAGACGGTCCACTTGGCGAACCGGCGAGCGATCTTCCTTGGCCCCCACGGTGCCTTGTAAAGCCGCTGGCGGGCATTGCGATCGCCGTCGAACAGGCGGTCGACGTGCTGGAACAGGTCGGTCCAGACCGTCTGCGGGCAGGCATAGCCGCACCACGCCCTGCCCACCGCGCTCGTCACCAGGAACAGGCCGATCCCGGCCATGATCAGCAGGCCGGCGACGAAATAGAACTCCTGCGGCCAGATCTCTATGCCGAACATGTAGAAGCGGCGGTGGGCCAGATCGACCAGCACCGCCTGATCGGGCGAATATTGCCCCCGGTCCCAGCGGATCCACGGCGTGATCCAGTAGACCGCGAGGCAAAGGACCATGATCGCCCACTTGAGCCGGCGGAACTTGCCGTCGATGCGCCGGTTGAAGACCGGCTCGCGCTTGGCATAGAGCGAGAGCGGCTGGTCTTCCGGCTTGCCGGGGCTCTTGATCGGTTCAGGCTTGTTCATATCCGTTATCCGCCCGATGGTGGGGGGCTGAGCGGCCCGGGAAGGGGTGCGCCCGCGGCCTATTCGGCCGCGGTTGCTTCAGCCTGGGGTTCCGTTTGCGCTTGCGTTTGCGGCTGCGTTTGCGGGGCGAAGGTCTCGCCGCCACCCAGCGCGTGGACGTAGGCAGCCAGCATCTTGATCGTCACCGGATCGAGGCGCGTGCCCCAGGCCGGCATCACGCCGTGGCGCGGCGCCGAGATCTGCTCGCTGACGGCCTGGCGGGTTCCGGCATAGAGCCAGATCGCATCGGTCAGGTCCGGCGCGCCGAACTGGCGACTGCCCTTGCCATCCGGACCGTGGCACACGGCGCAGTTGGCGGCGAACACGGCGGCACCGCGCCGCGACGCCGCGCTTGCGTGTTCCTTGCCGGAGAGGCTGAGGACATAGCTGGTCACATCCTGGATCTGGTCCGCCGGGATCAGGCCGTCCTTGCCGAAGGCGGGCATCAGGCTGGTCCGCGCCTCCTTGTCGCCGGGCTGGCGGATGCCGTGGATCAGCGTCTGCTCGATGGCGGCAAGGTCACCGCCCCACAGCCAGTCGTCATCGTTGAGGTTGGGAAAGCCGCTGGACCCCGCCGCGCCGGCGCCGTGGCACTGCACGCAGTTGACCTTGAACGCCGCCGCCCCGCCGGCCACCGCAGCGCGCATCAGGGCGGGCTTGCCGGGCAGTTTCTCGATCGGGGTCACGGCCAGTTCGGCCACGATCTTCGAGCGCTCGTTCTTCTGGGCGCCGAGATCCCTGGCAAGCTCTCCGCGGCTCGACCAGCCCAGCATTCCGGCGGTCGCCGAATGGACCATGGGGATGGCGGGATAGGCGACCACGTAGCCTATGGAGAAAACGATCGTGGCATAGAAGCTCCACAGCCACCAGCGCGGCAGCGGGGTGTTGAGCTCCTCGATCCCGTCCCATTCATGACCGACGGTTTCGGTGTTCGTGGCTTCGTCGATGCGCTTATTGGCCATCGTTCTCGTCCTTGAAGATCATGGTGGCGGCCTCGTCGCTGAACTTCTTGGCGCCGGGCCGGAAAGGCCAGGCGGCGAACAGGACGAAGATCAGGGCCATCGCCAGCAGCACCCAGCTGTCAGCGATCTGGCGCAGCGTTTCGTAGAAGGAGTGCGCGTTCATCGGCTCTTCTCCTGTCCCGATTTGTTTTGCGCCAGTTCTTCCTGCGCGGCGGCGCCGTTGACATCGACCATGGTGCCCAGAACCTGCAGGTAGGCGACCAGCGCATCCATTTCGGTGAGGCGCGCGGGATCGCCGTCGTAGTCGCGGATCTGCGCCTTGGGGTAACGGGCGGCGAGATCGCCTGCGTCGGCCTCGGGGTCGCCCTGCGCCTTGAGGTCGGCCACCGCCATCTCGATGTCCTTGTCGGTGTAGGGCACGCCGACGCGGCGTAGCGCTGTCAGGTTGGCGCCGGCATCGGGCACCTTGAGCTCGCTCTCGGACAGGAACCCGTACTTCGGCATCACGCTTTCAGGCACGACCGACTGCGGGTTCTTCAGGTGCTGTACGTGCCATTCGTCTGAATAGCGGCCGCCGACGCGGGCAAGATCCGGCCCGGTACGCTCCGACCCCCACTGGAAGGGGTGGTCGAACATCGATTCTGCGGCAAGGCTGTAGTGGCCGTAGCGCTCCACCTCGTCGCGGAACGGGCGGATCATCTGGCTGTGGCAGACGTAGCACCCCTCTCGCACGTAGATGTCGCGTCCGGCCTGCTCCAGCGGGGTGTAGGGGCGCACCCCTTCGACCTTCTCGATCGTGTTGTCGATCCAGAACAGCGGCGCGATCTCGACGATGCCGCCGATGGCGACCGTGATCAGGGCGCCGATGCCCAGCAGGGTGACGTTGCGTTCGAGCGTCTTGTGGCGTTCGACTATCGTGGTCATTGTTCGTGTTCCCTTATCGGCGCGCGTCAGGCGTGGGCCGGCTGAGCGGCGCCCACGATGGGCTTGTCGGCGGCGGGGTCGTAGGCGGCATCGCGCATCGGCGCTTCGCTGCGCAGCTTGCCGGCGATGGTCAGCCAGACGTTGGCGGTCATCACCACGGCCCCGGCGAGGTAGAGCAGCCCGCCGAAGGCGCGCAGCGCATACATCGGGTGCATCGCGGCGACGGTGTCGGCGAAGGTGTTCACCAGGTATCCGTCGGCGCCGTATTCGCGCCACATCAGGCCCTGGGTGATGCCGGCCACCCACATGCTGGCGGCGTAGAAGACGATGCCGATGGTCGCGAGCCAGAAGTGCCAGTTGACCATGCGCAGGCTGTAGAGCCGTGTCCGTCCCCACAGGCGCGGCACCAGGTAGTAGATCGCGCCGAAGGTGATCATGCCGTTCCAGCCCAGCGCGCCGGAGTGGACGTGGCCGATGGTCCAGTTGGTGTAGTGCGAGAGCGAATTGACGCTCTTGATCGACATCATCGGGCCTTCGAAGGTGCTCATGCCGTAGAAGGCGAGCGCCATCACCATCATGCGGATGATCGGATCGGTGCGGACCTTGTCCCAGGCGCCGTTCAGCGTCATCAGCCCGTTGATCATGCCGCCCCAGCTGGGCATCCACAGCATGATCGAGAACACCATGCCCAGCGTCTGCGCCCAGTCGGGCAGGGCGGTGTAGTGCAGGTGGTGCGGACCGGCCCAGATGTAGAGGAAGATCAGCGCCCAGAAGTGGATGATCGACAGGCGATAGCTGTAGATCGGACGCTCGGCCTGCTTGGGCACGAAGTAGTACATCATCGCCAGGAAGCCGGCGGTGAGGAAGAAGCCGACCGCGTTGTGGCCGTACCACCACTGCACCAGCGCGCCCTGCACGCCGCCGAACAGCGGATAGCTCTTCGATCCGAAGACGCTCACCGGAACGTCGAGGTTATTGACGACGTGGAGCATGGCGATGGTCAGGATGAACGCCAGGTAGAACCAGTTGGCGACGTAGATGTGCGGCTCGGCGCGCTTCACGATCGTGCCGACGAACACCAGCAGGTAGCAGACCCAGACGATCGTCAGCCACCAGTCGACGTACCATTCGGGCTCGGCATACTCCTTGGACTGGGTGATCCCCAGCAGGTAGCCGGTGGCGGCGAGCACGATGAACAGCTGGTAGCCCCAGAATACGAAGCGGGCCATGCCGGGAAAGGCGAGGCGCGCGCGGCAGGTGCGCTGCACGACGTAGAAGCTCGTCGCGATCAGGGCATTGCCGCCGAACGCGAAGATCACCGCGGAAGTGTGCAGTGGCCGCAGCCGCCCGAAATTGAGATAGGGTTCCAGGTCCAGGATCGGCCAGGTCAGCTGCAGGGCGATGAACAGCCCGGCGAGGAAGCCGGCCATGCCCCAGAACACCGTGGCGATCATGCCCCAGCGGACCGGGTCGTCATCGTAACGTCCCTCGTCGGGCATTTTCAGGATGCCGCGCGCGATCGCCGAATAGTCGGCGCCGCCGATGGTGAACCACACCGCGACCAGCGCCGCGAACGCGACGATGCCCATGTGAACCGCGAAGCCCTCGTCCGCCGCCATGGCGACGCCGACGACGGCAAGGAAGAGCACGGCAAGCCAGATGCCTGCCCGCGCGAGGACCGTTACCATATCATTTCTCTTTCGAGATTGTTGCTGAACCTCTTGCCGCATTGGACGCCTTGGGCAGGCGCCGCATTGATGCCGATCAAAAAGCGCGGACACTCGAAAAAGCGCGTAATTTCGCCAATTTGCGCGCGATCAATTCATCTTGCGCGCGGCTGGAGGAAGAGAAGCGCACAGCCGTTCAAGAGGGGGGATCGCACGGTGCGGCCCCGGCGGCGACGAAAGACATGACTATGCGCAAGATCACGATGCTTGCCGCCCTGGCCGCGGCAACCGCCTTCACCACCCCCGCGCTCGCCGGCAGCCCCGATGGCAAGCTTCAGGTCAAGGTGCTGGGCACGGCCGTGCTTCCCGATGGCGGAATCGACAAGATCAAGTCGGTCGATGCCGGCCTTGGCGCCACGCTGGCGGGCATGGGCGTGACCGATATCGACACCAAGGCCAACGACAATGTCGTGCCGACGCTGGCGATCGAATACTTCTTCACGCCCAACGTCTCGGTCGAGACGATCTGCTGCTTCACCCAGCACCACGTCAGCGGCGCGGCGGACTTGGCGGGTACGCGGCTGGTCGATCACGTGCTGATCCTGCCGGCCACGCTGACGGCGAAGTACCACCTGCCGCTCGGCCCGATCAAACCCTATGTCGGCGCGGGCCCGGCACTGTTCATCGTGTTCGACGAGAAGCCCGGCTCCACCGCGCGCGCGCTCGGCGTCGACAAGGTGAAGATGTCGAACTCGGTGGGCCTGGCGCTGCAGGGCGGCGTCGACGTCGCGCTCGGCGACAGCGGCCTAGGCCTGTCGCTCGACGCCAAGAAATACTTCATCAAGCCCACAGCCAGCTTCTACGCCGGCGGCGCCAAGGTGCTGGAAACGAAGCATGATCTCGATCCATGGGTGCTCAGCGCAGGCGTGAGCTACCGTTTCTGAGGGGCCGCCGCAGCAGCTTGACGCCCGTCATGGGGGGCGCGGGAAGGGGGGCCGAAAGGCTCCCCTTTTTCATGCGGGAAAACGGCGAACGGACGGAACGAAGCAGACATGGGGGGCGTTGGATTGTCATCACCACCAACCGGAGAACCGCCATGGACAAAGCGCGCGCCCATCAGGAAGAGCACGGCGCCGCCATCGACATCATGTTTGACGAAGGCGGAGACGAGTGGGGGCCGGTCCAAACCGACAACATGCCCACGCCTGCCGACAGGGACGACGAGGAAAGCAAGGGCAACGACGGGCAGAGCGATCTTCGCCCGTAACTGTTTGTCCCCTACCGCTTTGTCCGAGGCGTCAGCCGCAGGATGATGCGGTAACCGGACAGGTTGCCGCTGGATTCCCGCCTTCGCGGGAATGACGAAGATGGTTGAGATGGACGAAGGTGGTGGAGATAGGCGTCCCCATCCGGCCGCGATCGTCGCACCGCCACCACCTCCCTCGTCATTCCCGCGCAGGCGGGAATCCAGTTCCAACCTCTCGACCAAAGCAAGACCCGCGCGGGGTGGCTGGATCCCCGCCTGCGCGGGGATGACGAAGGGGCGCCGCCGTCCGTCCAACCCGTCATCCCAGCGAAGGCGGGGATCGCTGGGAACGAGGCGCGACATCGATAGCGGTCGCAGCCTGCGCTGGGACGAGGTGATGCACGCACGCCTGATCCCCCGCTGGCGAATGCGGGGTAACGCCGGGTGGGGAAACTCAGCAGGCGGTGCGGCCGGCGTGAGGGGCCTGGCACGACAGGCTTGGCGGACGTTTCATCGTGCGAACGGCGGTG